>SAMEA3387472__coassemble_1254_pt1 | contig 2312 bp, 2 predicted proteins | sample SAMEA3387472__metabat2_high_PE_029 | metagenome-assembled genome bin SAMEA3387472 (sample SAMEA3387472) | Felis catus | biome: Faeces | place: United Kingdom | collected 2012 | reverse complement strand
CGCTGACCAGTGTGCGCCCGCCGTTCAAACAAATCGTCTCCGAAGCGCTACGCCTACTCAACGACGGCCCCGACAGCCCCGCACATATCTCACTTGCACCGCAACTGATCGTGCGCGAATCCACCAACTACCAGCGCTGAATCGCAGTTTTTGCAATTTTGCCGGCAGTTATCGCACGATAGCAAGCCAGAATCATATCCAAACAACCATTTTCCCACTCACTGGAGAAATCCGCCCTCGGAAAACAGTATGTGCCAACGCCGCTAGCCCTAACTGGCGATGAGGGAGCAGAAGAGAGCTTCAAAGACCAGTACGGGATTGCCATTGCCGGCCAGGCGGCGACGCGCAACGGCAATATCCTCCAGCCGCCGCACCGCTCCCCCACGCGTAAGCCGCACCGACAGTTCGGTGATCGACGAACGATTCTCCAAATTGATCAGCCCCACCGAATCCTCGGCATTGTTCTGCAACACAGCCACATCACGGTAAACACTGGCAATCGAGTTCAACGCACGGTCGAGCACGTCACGCGTAAGGCGCGTGGTCTGTCGCTTCAGCTCGTCTTTTTTGGCGATCGCATTGTACGCGCCACGTAGTTTCGGAGGAATACGATCCTTCGCCCCAAGCCCATTGACTCTGCGAAAATCAGCTTCCGCCTCTGCCGCTTTGACCTTCACCTCCGCTTCGGCCTGCGCCTTCGCATTGTCGATAAGATTGCCGGCAAGCAGCACCGCATCCGACGCGCGACGCAATCCAAGCACGCCCACAATCAGCTCGTCGCGGTCAGACATCACCTGCTCATTCTTCGCATACAAGCGCGCGATGCCGATATGCCCTTCTGCAAGACGTGCGGCACGCACCGCGATTTTCGGCTCGAATCCGCCATTTTGCTCCAGAAATGCAGCCACCGCCTGCGTGGAGGGCACGGCAAGATTGACGATGCGAGTGCGCGAGCGAATCGTCGGCAACACATCCTGCGCACTCGGCGCGCACAAGAGCCAAATCGTATGCTCGCTCGGCTCCTCAATCTCCTTGAGCAGCACGTTGGTGGTGCGTTCCAGCATGCGATCGACATCTTCGATAATGATGATGCGCCACGGCGCAGTGCCCGGCATCTGTTCGGAAGTGGTGATGATGTCTCGCACCTCGTCGATGCCGATGGTCACTTTGTTGGTGGCAAGCACGGTCACGTCGGGATGAGTGCCGGCAAGCACCTGCTGCACGGCTTTGGTCGGTTCGTCGTCAAGACCATGATCGGGACTTTCCAGCGCCGCCGCAAACGCGCGCGCCACATTGGAACGGCCCGATCCGGGAGGGCCGCAAATCAGCCACGACTGCGCAATGGCTTTCGGATCGCCACTTGCGATGGCTTTGAGTTGTTCGACAACCTGCTGCTGGCCGACAATCGAATCCCACACGCTCACTGGGCGGCCTCCGATTGGAAAGTTTTCATTTGACTGATTTGCGCAAAATCGTTCTGAATATGCGCCCATACTTCATCGATGGATTGGCTGGCATCAATCACGCGGAAACGTTGCGATTCCGCCTTTGCCAAGTCAAGAAACGCCTGCCGTGCACGACGTTGGAAATCGTTTCCTGCAGACTCCATGCGATCTTCATCATGCTGCAGTCGTGCATGCGATTGCACAGGGTCAAGATCCAGCAGATACGTGCGATTCGGCAATAGCTCACACGTTGCCCACATACTTAAGTCGCGGATTTCACCTGCCGTCAATTCGCGGCCGCCAGCCTGGTATGCAAGAGAAGAATCAAGGTACCGATCGGTAATTACCACGGCACCGCGTTCCAGTGCAGGGCGAATCACCTCGGCAACATGCTGGGCACGGTCAGCGGCGAACAGCAGCGCCTCCGCACGCGGAGCGATATCCGCATCGGAACCTTCCACGCCGCCAAGCAGCAACTCGCGAATCGCCACGCCAAGCACAGTACCGCCTGGCTCGCGCGTGACCACGCATTCGCGCCCCTGCGCCTCAACGTACGCACGCAACCGTTCAACCTGCGTGGTTTTGCCGACGCCGTCTACACCTTCAAAGGAGATGAATATGCCCTGCATATTCATCACTGTACCCTGCGGCGTTCGCAACGCTACCGCTGCTCACTGCTACGAACAGTCCACCGGACTGTTCATCACCGGGCGGGAACTACGGCGGGACGGGTGTAGCCTTCGTTGGCGGCAAGCCATTCCACATCGGCCTTCACCGTGGTCGGCGTGGAACCGATCTCCTTGGCGATACGAGTGTTGGCCCAACCCTTATCGGCCAACTCGCGCACCTTGGTACGGCGATCGGCAC
>SAMEA3387472__coassemble_1400_pt1 | contig 5192 bp, 2 predicted proteins | sample SAMEA3387472__metabat2_high_PE_029 | metagenome-assembled genome bin SAMEA3387472 (sample SAMEA3387472) | Felis catus | biome: Faeces | place: United Kingdom | collected 2012 | reverse complement strand
AATGTTGATCTGAACAGTATTCACGTGGAAAACGGCACGATCGAAATTTCCGGATTGGAAGCGTCTCAGCAGCCGCTCCAAATCGCGGACGATACGATCGACAAGGCCACGCGGGAAGTGAAAACCGTGAAAGCCATGAAAACCCCGCATATCGCGCAGGTCGCGGACGCCCTGAAAACCGCGGAAACGTATTGCGAAAAACTTGACAGCATGGTGCATTCCTTGAATTCCATCGTGCAGGTGCTGCCCAGCATGTTGGGCACGGAAAGCCATGCGAATGATGCTCCGCGCAATTATCTGATCCTTGCGCAAACGAATGCGGAGGCACGCCCGTCTGGCGGTCTTACGGGATCGCTCGGCCTGGTCACGGTGCAGGGTGGTCACGTGAGCTTGCAGCCGTTCGTTTCCGATTCGGAAATTCAGAATGCCGATGAGCCGGTTGTGGATTTGACCGCCGAGGAACGTTTGCTGTTTACCGACAAGCTTGGCAAGGATATTCGCGACGTGAATTTCACGCCTGATTTTCCGCGCACCGGCGAGATTGTGAGCGCCATGTGGAATCGCCAGTATGGCGTTGCGGTTGATGGCGTGATCGCCATTGATCCGCTGTTCCTGCAGAACATGCTGGCGGTGACCGGTGGCGTTGTCATGCCTGACGGTTCGACGTTGGATGGCACTAATACCGCCCAAACGTTGCTGCATGACGTGTATGCGCGCATGGCTCCGCAGGAGACAGACGAGTATTTCGCGGTTGCCGCGCAGGCCGCGTTCGACCATATCATGCAGAATGCGGGCGATTTCAAATCGTATGTCAAGGCGCTTGCCACGTCTGTTGAGCAGGGACACGTGATGGTGTGGAGCGCGCATGAGGATGAGCAGAATCTGATTGCCGATTCCGCTATTTCCGGCAAATTGATTACGGAAGGTGCGAAACCGCAGGTCGGCGTGTATATTTCCGACGAAACCGAGTCGAAAATGGACTGGTATTTGCATCGCGAAGTGACCACTGAATTCCAGAAGGTCGCGCGAAACGGCGCGAACCAGTATACGGTGCATATCAAGTTGCAGAACACCATAACGGCGGAAGAAGCGGCTTCCGAAGCTGACTATGTGACCGGTGCCGGAAATATCGTTCCGAAAGGCCAGATCAAGACGGCATTGTTCATTTACGCGCCTGCGAACGGTCGTTTGGTGGATTGGGAATTCCAGAATGCCGACGATTACAAGGGTGTGACTTTGCACGATGGCCTGACCGTGGGCGTGGGCGATGTGACCTTGCAGCCCGGCGAGTCCTATGAGATCACCGTGCATGTGCAGTCCGCTCCAGATACGGATGAGCCGCTCACCCTCCGCCAGACCCCGCTGATTGAAGGCCGCTAGACAGTTCCGTAGGTAACCTAAGCAGCTAAGCAAGCGGCTCTAGACAAGCCATCTTGCAACAGGGGAGTATGGGGGAATATGTGGGTGTATGCGCATGTAGCCTCACGTTCACGGAACGGACGTCAACTTTTCATCCGTTCTTGCCGCGCGTTTCGCGGTATCGCGTCAAAAGCAAGTTTCCAATAGTCATTTAACCGCAAAAGCGAGTTGGAGATCTACTCTGTTAACAGGGCTTATGATACTATCTCTTCATGGAGGGAATCCCCCTTCTTTTCGGGTGGGGGTAGTTAGTAGAGGGAGGAGTCATGCAAGGCGGTTTCCGCAGCTCTGAGCAGGGTTCGGATCAAGTAGTGAGAACCCAGGAAATCCATATCGTCTCTTCTAACTCTCGTCACCAGGATCAGAAGCAGGAGCGACATCAGTCTCAAGACAACAGCCCTCAGTTTGAGCCGATGATGTTTTCGAACACGCCATTTTCCGTTGGTGAAGATGGAAAGCGCAAGGGCAGGCGGAATCAGGTTGTGCCCGCATGGCGTTATTCTTTTGTCGTCTGCTTGGTGATGGTCGATCTTGCGGTCATGCTGATTTCGCTATCCATCAGTCTTTGGGCCAACGATGCCGCATATAATGCCATCAATGGGGCCATGCCGTTCTGGCTGTTCCTCATCTGCTTCAGCCTCATCTGGGTGTTGAGCCTCACCTTTGCCGGAACGTATCATCGCCATGTGATGGCGGAAGGCTACGAGCTGTATGCGAAAATCATCAACGCGTCGCTGCTCACCATCATCACTTACTGCTCGCTTGCTTTTATTTTCAATCTTTCCTTGCCGAGAACCGCGCTTATCGTCGCCCCGATCATTGCATTCTTCCTAGAAGTCATCGCCCGTTGGCAGATGCGTCAGTGGCAGCATCGCAGCCGTCAGAAGGGCGCCTGTAAGTATAAGACCGTGGTGATTGGTTCTTCCGACGGTATCAATTGTGCGTTGCGCACCATGCGGGACTACTCCAATTTGGGGTATTCGCCGATTGCCGTGTGCCCGATCGAAGCTGACGACAATGAGAAAGACGCTTATGTGGTCACGTCGTTCGAGCCTGATCCTTCCATTGAAGGTGCCGACAAGCTGAAGGTGATTCCGTTCAATGCCGCTTTCCCGCGTACGTGCGAAAGCTTGGGTGCGCAGGAAGTGTATGTTGCCGACGTGCTGTCCCGCGATTCCGAAATGCTGCATGGCATTTCCCTTGCGGTCGAGTCGCTTGGCATGGAGCTTGCGTTGGCTGTTTCCTTGGCTGACGTGAGCGGCCACCGCCTGTACTTGCGTAATACGGCCGAACAGCCTGTATTGCTGGCAAGTTTGCCGCAGTATACGAATACGACGTACGTGATTAAACGCCTGCTGGATATCGTCGGTTCGGCTTTCGCGCTGCTGATTTCCTCGCCGCTGATGCTGGGCACGGCGATTGCCATCAAGCTTGATGACGGTGGTCCGATTTTCTTCTCGCAGAAGCGTATCGGTTTGCATGGCAAGCCATTTACCATGTATAAATTCCGTTCCATGGTCACCAATGCGGAAGAATTGAAGAAGAAACTTGCCGAAGAAAATGGACAGACCGATCGTTTCATCTTCAAAATGAAGGATGATCCGAGAATTACGAAGGTTGGTCGTTTCATTCGTAAGACTTCGTTGGATGAATTCCCACAGTTCTTCAACGTTTTGAAGGGCGACATGTCTTTGGTTGGTCCTCGCCCGGCTTTGCCGGAAGAGGTTGCTCGCTATGGTTCCCTTTATTCCGCGCGACTGCTGGTTAAGCCTGGTATTACTGGTCCGTGGCAGGTTTCCGGCCGTTCGGATCTTTCGCAGGAGCAGAGCGAATATTTGGACGTTTCCTATATCGAAAATTGGTCCATTGCAGGCGATCTTGCGATTCTCGCAAAAACCGTGCTCGTGGTCTTCCGGGGCACCGGATCTTACTAAATTCCGCAGTACTTTTCGCGCGAATCGTCGTGCAAATCAGAGCGCTCCCTCCCGGAGCGCTCTTTTGCTTTCCCACGTGGTGCAGATGGGAAATGTGTTTTTGTGTGGTTGCGACCTCGCTTGTTTGATTGTGGGCTCGCTTGTTTCTTGATGGGAAACAATTATTCGTCATATGTATATTTTTGCAGTTATTGGGATACGTTTATTCGTATGAGGAATATTGTGATACTTATATGAAACAGTTTTAACTTATGTGATGAGGTCCACTATAACTAAAGATTGTCTTTTGATATATCTCATATAAGATTTGGATTTTCAAAATAGGTAATTTGCTTTCCTTTGCGCATTGTGAGATAATTAATGCAACATGGTGCCATGATTTCTGTAACGTCATCCCTCACAGCTGAGGGTGGTCCCACGCACTTCGGTGCGGATTGAAATATGCAATAGAACCTATAAAAGGAAATAATCATGCGTAGTCATGAGAAGCGGGTGAATGTGTGCCCGCGAACACAAGGCAAGTATTTGGTTTCGGCGGTGCTGACCGCTGTTTTTGCGATTGCGTCGCTGCTTGGAACGCTGCTGTTCTCTACAGATACGGTTGCCGATGCCGCCGAATCTCAGGCGGTCGCGCAAGTGGGCAACGCAACCTACGCGAGCGTACAGGAGGCATTCGGTCGAACAACGTTGAAGAACACGACGGTCACATTGCTAGCCGACGTGACGGAAAGCATTACGATTACGCCACCGAAAGGCGTACGAAACGTAACGTTTGACCTGAACGGGCATACGCTGCAAGCCGCTGAATCCGGTGGAGCTGCTGGATCCGCTGCGATCACTGTGCCTGCGAACATGCAGCTCACCATTGTTGGCCCGGGAACGGTTGCGGGCGGAACACAGCCTGCAGTCGATTGCCGTGGCACATTGCGCGTGGAAAGTGGCACGTTCACTTCAGACGCGACACTGATGCGCTTTGCCGAAACGGATGAGACTTCCGCGCAAGGCAGTTTTTCGGGCGGAACGTTCACCGCACCGACGTTATTCAACTTGCTGGATGACGCTAAAAATCTTGGCTATGTGACCATTCGTGGTGGCGAATACCGGGGTATGATCCCAGCTGGACTGAACACGCTCGCCTTGTTGAGCGGCTCGTTCTCCGACTTGTCGAATCTTACGCTGTACTTGGCTGACTCGCTTGGGCTGATTCCAGACGGCACTAGCGGTGACGGTACGGGCGACGGAATGTTCCATGTCGGCGATCTGGCGATCTCCAGCAAGCAGACTTCGGTGGAATTGGATCCGGCGAGCGGCCTTCAGCAGCTGAGTGCCGACGACCTACTGACCTTGACGGGAACGCAACTGAACGGCATCGCCGACTACCGCCTTGTGGCGGATAGTGACCAGTTGCAGGCGTTGAACGATCAGATCGATCGCGCAATGCAAGCGGTTGGGAAGAGGAAAGCCTTCGAAGCCGTGAGCCAGAACATCGCCATCACCGCTGTGCGCAATGGTGCGGATGATGTTATAGATACAAACTCGAGTAGGAGAGCGGGCATACAGTCGCGCACCTCCGACCACGATGACATAAGCGCACAAGTGGCGGTAACCATCAAAGCCGTCGCCGAGCCAGAAGAGCCAGAAAAACCTGGCAAACCCGGTGATCCAGGAAAGCCAGAGAATCCGGAAATGCCTCGCTCCGGATCCGCAGTGCAGGCGCTCGCCATCATCTCACTGCTACTGGTGATCGCTTCCGCAATTTGCGTATATGCAACGGCCCGTCTGCGGTCGTCGCGTCTGCACAACTAGTATTTTCCGCCCTTTTCTTGAGCTGTGCAGACG
>SAMEA3387472__coassemble_1321_pt1 | contig 6509 bp, 5 predicted proteins | sample SAMEA3387472__metabat2_high_PE_029 | metagenome-assembled genome bin SAMEA3387472 (sample SAMEA3387472) | Felis catus | biome: Faeces | place: United Kingdom | collected 2012 | reverse complement strand
CATCCGAATCGTTCCGCGAATCCTGCAGCGCATTCGTGCCGTTCTTCTCCCGGATGTCCTTCAGGCTGTTATTCAGGGAGTCCGTGGCGCTGTCTAGTGTTTTGGCGATGAGATTGAGCTGCGTGATGGTGGCGTCCGCCTTACAGCCTTCCGTATCGACCGTGTTCTCTGCGCTGGTGGCCGCGTCCGCGAACGCGTCGATGATGTCGTTCACGCCGAGCGCACCACGGATCAATTTCTGCAGTTCGCTACCGTTTTCGGATGTGTCGAGCACGGCCTTACGGGCCGAGCTGAATTCCGCAAGCGATTGCCGGCATGTGTCCAACGCCTCCTGCCGTTTGTTGTGGTAGACGTACACTCCTGCGCCGCATGCCACAGTGAGCGCCACGACCACGGAAAGGACAATCGGCCAGGTTTTGCGGGGATTGGAAGGCTGTTCAACGGCCTGATACTGATAATCCATATGCGTCCACCCCTTGCGAATCGACGGATGTCATCGTTCTTCGTCTTGTTAACCTCGCCTATTTTACGAGTCCGAAGATGGGAAAAACCTGAATGGACATCCCACGCACGCCGACGCGCGTATGCGTGCACGACTCCAGCAACGAGCCGTACCCGCCGTTAGATGGCAGGCTTCAGTATCGTGACGCCATGCGTTAGCGTCACCATGCAACGATAGGAACACACTATTCAATAGTGCATCATGAAGGCGTGACGTTGCCCTTGCGCAGGTGCCGTAAGACTCCGCGGACAAAGCAATGAGGCTTCCCCCGCGAGAAGGGAAGCCTCATATTCCATTCATTCTATTCAGCGATGATGGCGCCTAATCACCGATCATCCTTTGGGAACAGCGCGTCGAAGGCATGTTCCATCACGGACTTACGGCGGATCACACCGACGAGTCTGCCATCACCATCCACCACCGGCAGTTTCTTGAACTGCTTCTTGGCGAGGATTCGGGCCACCTCTCCAACATGCTGGTCGGGCGTGGCGGCAACGACCTTACGCGTGGCGATGTCCATCACCTTCTTGCCGGAGAGCGCCTGCACCTTGGAGGCCACGGTTTCGTCGTCGAACACCACCATCGTCGAACCGGTGCCGGTGGGAACCGTACGGGATTCATAGGTGGCAATCGATTTCAGGACATCGCCGTCGCTGACGAAGCCGACGAGCCTGCCATCGCCGTTCACCACGGGAAGGCTGGAGACGTTGAGGCGGATGAACTCGCGCACCACATGCGTGATGTCATCGCTGTCCAGGCAGCTGTAGGGCTGATCGTCCATGATCCCGCCGATGGACTGTTCCTGGGCCTGCTTGAACAGGGAGGCGGCGGGGGCCACGTATGCGCCGGCGTAGTGATGCTCGGCGGGCTGGCCTTCAGTGGTTTCGACCGCGACTTCGGCGGAGGCTTGCGCCTCGTAGGCCTTGGCGTTGCGTGCGGCCTTCTCCTTGGCACGGCTGGTGACGGTGAAGATGCAGATGATCAGGGCGACCAGCGAGATGGCGGCGCACAGCAGGTAGGAGAACGCGATGCCGCTGGCCGTGGCGGACTTCACACCCTGGGACATGTGCGAGGCGGTCACGGATGTTTCTGCGGTGACCAGAAGCGAGGTCGCAATGGCTGCCGCGATCTGGCGGCCGGTGTTGGCGATGGCGTTGCCATGGGCGATCATGTCGTTCGGCAAAGCGTTGACGCCCCAAGTGTTGATCGGCATGTTGGCGATAGCCTGACCGGATGCCTGCAATGCGCAGAACACGGCGACAAACAGCACTGATGTCCTGGTGTTGATGGTGCCGAGAAGACCAAGAGAGATGGTCATGAGCGCAAGGCCGCCGATGCCCACGCCGCGCGGGCCGAATTTGTCGAATGCGGCACCGGCGACCGGACTCAGGATGATGCCGACCGCCGCGGCGGGCAGCATGACCATGCCGGTGACGGTGGCGGATTGGCCGAGCACATTCTGGATGAAGATAGGCAACGTCACGTTGGTTGCGGCGACTGCGGCGTTGATCAGAGTGACCAGAATCGCGGAGTTGCGGAAGTTGCGGGTGGCAAGGGTGTCAACGCGCAACAATGGCTCATCGAGCTTGACTTGCTTGTATACGAATGCGACGAAGGCCACAAGACCAACGACGATTGAAATAATGACGACCGGATTGGCCCATCCCATCGTGGAAGCGGACGAGAAGCCATAGAGCAGGCCACCGAACGCGATGGTCGAAAGGATCACGGACAGGATGTTGAGCTTTGGGTTCTTCAACTCGCCGACGTTCTTGAGCATCATCGTGCCTCCGACAAGGATGACCAGTGCCACGACTGCGATGCCAACGAACATTGGGCGCCATCCGAAACTGTCAATCACCAGACCACCGACAACTGGGCCGATAGCCGGGCCGGCGGCCATGACGATACCGGCCATGCCCATGGCGGTGCCGCGCTTATCCGGCGGATAGACGAGCATCGGCACTACGGCGACCAATGGCAACAGCACGCCGGAGCCGGCGGATTGCAGTATGCGTCCGACGAGCAACAGCATGAAATTCGGCGCGACGGCACACAGCAGTGTGCCGACCATGAAAGTGGCAAGAGCTCCGGCGAAGAGCTTTCGGGTGGAGAATTTATCAATCAGATAGCCTGAAATCGGCACCATGATGCCCGAGACCAGCATGTAGACGCTGGTCACCCACTGCACGGTGCCGGTGGTGATATTGAAATCACGCATCAGTGCCGGCAAGGCCGGTGACATGACGGTCTGGTTGAGCAGCGCGATGAACGAGCCGACGACGATCACGCCCACGACGATGAATCGGGCGTGCGAATCAATAGGCTTTACGGAACTGGCGGCGGACCCGAATTCCGCGGTTTTCTGTGAGGTCACAGCATTTCCTTCTGTTGGTAACGGCATGTGTGGGCGATCCGGCCCCATACTTGTGTCAAGACGCGGGGACACTGATGAGTCCGGGATAAAGGAAAAGCCGCCATCCGTTCCGCATTCATATACGGCAAACGATTCGCGGCTTTGCGTAAGTTGATGGCTATGGTGAGCGATTCATGCGACGTCGACTGCGGATGGGCCATCGGTACATCCCGGCATAAGGCGTGTCCCCGCTACACCAGCATCGAGAATAGGGCCATTTGTGGATTGGCAAACAGAACATTGCCGACGAACGACCCACGGCAGGCGCGTGCGATGAACATCGCGTAGCGATACAGGTTCATGGCATCTCCTTGATGGGTCTTCGTACGGCAGACATCGAGAAGCCTATCATCATTCAAATCGACGGTGAAACCCACGTATGCCCGACAATACACAAAATCTTCACAAAAGGATTGGGCTTACCGCATACGATCCGCCTGAATAGCGGTCCGAGGATGAATCAGGGGCGAGCTAAGGGTTGCGTCTCGTGTTTCCGTCATGCTGTCTGGCAAAATAGTGAAGCTGAACATGCGAGGCATCGACCGGAATCGGAAAGGGGCAAATCATGCGAGTTCTCGGCAACATCCTGTGGGTGGTGCTGGTCGGCTGATGGATGGCGCTCGGCTATCTGGGAGCCGGCGTGCTCAACTGCATCACCATTATCGGTATTCCGTTCGGATTGCAATCATTCAAGATGGCCAAGCTTGCGCTCTGGCCGTTCGGCGCGGAAATCGTCAACCTGTAGATTCCAAATACTGCAAAGCCGCCAAAGCAACCCTTGACGAGGCGGTCACCGACGTCAACAATTGGATTGACCAGCAAGCCGCCAAGGCCGAATAATAAAACACACATTATGCTGCTGCAGCAGCCAATCCTTGCAGAACAATGTCATGACAAAGGCCTGAGAAGACGACTTCTCAGGCCTTATCCGTGCCGCTTCTCAGTCGCTTGTAGCGACAGCTCCCCTCAAAAGAGGGGAGCCAGAGAAACACTTACTTCGAGACGTTGAATTTAAATTCGACGATATCGCCGTCCTGCATCACGTAGTCACGGCCTTCCTGACGCAGCTTGCCTTCCTCCTTGATCTTGACCATGGAGCCTTCGGCAGCCACGAAATCGTCGTAGGAGACGATGTCGGCCTTGATGAAGCCTTTTTCGAAGTCCGTGTGAATCACACCGGCAGCCTGCGGGGCGGTATAGCCCTTGTGGATCTGCCATGCACGCACTTCCTTCTCACCTGCGGTAAGGAAGGTGGAAAGGCCGAGCGTATCGTAGCCGACTCGCGCCAACTGATCCAGGCCGGACTCCTCAAGACCGGCGTCGGCGAGCATTTCACGCGCGTCGGCCTCATCGAGTTCGGTCAGGTCGGCTTCGAACTGCGCGTTGAGGAAGATGGCCGGAGTCGGAGCCACGGATGCGGCGAGCTTGGCCTGCATGTCTTTGTTCTGCAGCTCGGCATCGTCCACGTTGAACACATAGATGAACGGCTTGGCGCTCATCAAGTGCAGATCGTAGACGGAATCCTTGTCGAAACGACCTTCGCGAGTCGCCTTATCAATGGTTTCGCCAGCTTCAAGAATGGTCTTCGCCTGCTTGACGGCTTCCATGTAAGCCGGTTCGATCTTCTTGCCGCGCAGATCCTTCTCCAGCTTCGGCAGCGCGTTCTCGATGGTCTGCAGATCGGCGAGGATCAGCTCGGTGTTGATGGTTTCAATGTCGTCGGACGGATCGACCTTGCCGTTGACGTGCACGATATCATCGTCTTCGAAGGCACGCACGACCTCGCAGATCGCGTCGGCTTCGCGAATGTTGGCGAGGAACTTGTTGCCCAGGCCTTCGCCTTCCGAAGCGCCCTTGACGATGCCTGCGATGTCGACGAACGTGACGGTGGCCGGCACGATCTTCTCGGTGTGCACGAGCTTGGCGAGCACCGGCAGACGGTCGTCCGGCAGCGGCACGATGCCGGTGTTCGGCTCGATGGTGGCGAACGGATAGTTTTCCGCCAGCACGTTGTTGCGGGTCAATGCGTTGAACATGGTGGACTTGCCGACGTTCGGCAGTCCGACGATTCCGATAGTAAGAGACATGGTTCCTTAGTTTAGTATTAGGCTTCGATGGCGTCGACCGCTTTGATCACGGCACCACGGAACGCGCTTTCCTCCAACGATGCGACACCCCTGATGGTGGTGCCTCCCGGAGAGCAGACAGCGTCTTTCATGGCACCCGGATGCGTTTCGTTGGCCAAATAGAGTGCGCCCACGCCTTCCACCATTTTGGCAGCCAGACGATACGCGGTAGCACGCTGCAATCCATATTTCACACCGGCATCGCCCAATGCTTCGATGTACATGTCGGTGAAGGCCGGCGCGCAGCCGGCGATGCACATGCCGATGCCCATGTGTGCGGTGTCCACGCGTTCAATCAGGCTGATTGACGAAAACAGGCTTTCGAAGGTTTCCGTCTGTTCCTGCGTGAGCGTGTTGTCGATTTCCGTGACCAGCACGCCTTTGCCGACAGCCATCGGCGTGTTCGGAATGGTGCATTGGATGTGTGCCTGTTCGAAAGACGTTCCGAACAGGTCGCGGAATTTGTTCAGATCCCAGCCTGCCGCAATGGACACGACGATGGTGTTCTCTTGCGCCAGCTGATCAATGATCGGTGCGATCACGGTTTCGATCTGATACGGCTTGATGGCGATGACGACCATGTCAGCTGCTTCGGCGACTTGCGCGGCGGTACGCACCGCTTTCGCACCAAGTTTGGCGGCGTTGCGTTCCAGCTTGTCGTAATGCGCGGCACAGGCCACGATGTCGCCGCCATTGACGACGCCAGCGTTGACTAGGCCTTCGGCGATCGCCTGCGCCATATTGCCGTATCCGATGAATCCGATGGTTGGATTGGCCATGTTTCTTTCCTTTGCTATCGATACTCGTCGTTGCCGAACAATCGTCAGAACAACTCCGCCAAATCTCCGCGGTTCAACGCCTCGGTAAACAGATGTCTGAACACGGTGGAACCATGCACGCCATCATGTTCAAACTCATTGGTAGTCCAATAATGTGAACGACCGATGCGAGACAGCATGTCGAGCTGCAATCCAGAATCTACGTACATGTCGTCAAAATAGACGGCAGCCTGCAGCGGAACCTCATTGCGCGCCAACTGGTCAGCATCGTAGATTGTGCCGAAATGCGTGTCTTCCATAAGCACGTCCATGGCTGGTTTGAACGGACGCAACGCACGTTCCTGCTCGAACATCCACGGGAACATGGCCTCGCCGGTGAAATTAAGCGGACGAATGTCACCCGCGAATTCCGGATGCTCGCCGCGCACGCGCTGGGCGGCCCAGCAAATCGGCGTTTCCAGCTCACCGTTGGCGTAGATGAACTCCTGCAACGGCCAATACAGCGGGCGAGACGAAGTCGCATTCATCACGGAAGACAGGAATTCGTCAGACAGTTCCGCCGAGGTTGAGGCCGAACCGTCGCCGTCAAGGAATGCCTGGTCAAGAATCCAATGCACGCGTTCGAAACTTGGCTTCATGCCGAAATCGGATCCCAAGCATTGGAAACGTTCCACCGTGAGCGGATC
>SAMEA3387472__coassemble_1305_pt1 | contig 6960 bp, 8 predicted proteins | sample SAMEA3387472__metabat2_high_PE_029 | metagenome-assembled genome bin SAMEA3387472 (sample SAMEA3387472) | Felis catus | biome: Faeces | place: United Kingdom | collected 2012 | reverse complement strand
ATCACGTCGGCCCCGTCCGCAACCGCGGCAGCCACTTTGCGATCCATATCGGCGAACACATTCGGCGGAATCGACTGCGCCACCGTAGTGAACGCAACAGGAGAAACATACGAAGTCATTCATCAACCCTCCCTATCATCGTGCGACTGTATATGCGCACATTCACGCATATACGCAACCATCAGTGCGTCACCTTGCGCGCGAACCAATCGCCAACCCACTGAATGATCTGCACAATGACGATCAGAATAATAACAATCACGACGAGCACGCCGGTTTCGTAACGGTTATAGCCGTATTGAATGGCCATATCGCCGATGCCGCCAGCGCCGATCGTTCCGACCATTGCGGAATAGCCAATCAGTGAAATAATGGTGAGCACCACACCACGAATGAACGACGGCAAGGCCTGAGGGAATACCGCATCCACAATGATTTGGCGTGTGGTGGCACCAGTGGAGATGGCAGCTTCAAGCAAGCCCGGATCAACTTCGGAAAACGCGCTTTCCGCGATTCGCGCAAAGAACGGCACCGCGGCGATCGACAGGGAAATTGCGCCACCTGTCGGCGTGTAAGGATCACCCAGAATCAATTGCGCAACCGGAATGAGCACTACCATAAGAATGAGGAACGGCAGCGAACGAATCGCGTTGACGATGAAACCGACAATAACGTTCAACGCATGATTCGGCGTGAACAAACGATTTTCGGTCAAATACAGCAGCAACGCCACCAACGTGCCCAACACCACGCCGATAATCGCCGACACCACAACCATGTATGCCGTGTCGATCAACGCCTGACCGAGATTGTCTTGAAGGATTTCCAGAGTTTCTTCCATTGTTCTCACGCCTCCTGATTATCCGCAGCTTCGGCGGCCACAACCAGCTGCCCACGATCAAGTTCCCGATAGCTGAACACATGCGTTCTCAACGTATTCAACGCCTGCGCCAGCGGCTCCCCCGCGCCAGAAACGAGCACAATCAGAATGCCGATGGCCTGCGAACCGAAATATTCCACATTCGCATGCAGCACGTCGATGCTCACGCCGTAATCCTGCGCGACCCGGCTGATGAGCGGTTCGAGTGCCGCATCCCCCTTGTATCGCAGTTCCACGATGGTGCCGGCCGGCAGCGACGGCACCAGCTGCGGCGGCACCGCAATGCCCAGATAGCGTTCCACCAACGCTTTGGTGGTCGGATGCTTCGGCGTGCTGAACACGTCGAAGGTGTTGCCTTGCTCCACTACCACACCGTTTTCCATAACGGCCACTCGGTCGAAAATCTGCTTCGCCACGTCAAGCTGATGCGTGATGAACACGATGGTAATGCCCAGTTCGCGGTTGATGCGTTGCAGAAGCGCCAGAATGCCTTCCGTGGTTTCCAGGTCAAGTGCGCTGGTAGCTTCATCGCACAGCAGGATTTCCGGCTTGTTGGCGAGCGCACGTGCGATGGATACACGCTGTTTTTGCCCGCACGACAGGCTTGACGGGTAGCTGTCGATTTTGTTTTCCAAACCGACCAGTGCCAGCAGTTCGCGGATGCGTGCCGACCATTGCGCTTTCGGATATCCGCCGGCTTTCAGCGCGAATTCGATGTTCTTGCCGACCGTGACATTGGTGATCAGGTTGAATCCTTGGAAAATAAAGCCGATGTTCTTGCGCAGGTCGCGCAGCTGACCGCCTTTGAGTGCGGTGATGTCGCTGCCGTCGATCACCACATGACCGCCCGTCGGTCGTTCCAGCAGGTTGATGGTGCGCACCAACGTGGATTTGCCTGCTCCGGAGAAGCCCACGATGCCGAAGATTTCGCCTTTTTCCACGCTGATGTTCACATGTTTGACCGCTTCGACGGTTCGTCCGCCTTCATGAAAGGTCACGGACACGTCGTTGAGTTCAATAACGCTCATGGTTCGTTCCTCATTCCGTTCAAGTACGTGTTTACGTTCGTTCGATACGTTTCGTTTGATACGTTTCGTTTGATGAATCTCGTTTACATAAAGCCCGTATGAGTTTTCCAATTCATACGGGCCTTTGCATATTACCTATCGCCGCGCTGCAGCGGTCACCAAGTGGTCGGCTTGCCGAAATCCTTGAACTCGCTCTTGGCGATGGCGTCCTTGAATTTTCTGACTGACGAGCAGTTTCTTGACGGCCTTGCCGAAGTCGGAATCGACGTCCTGGGTACGGACCACGAACACTTCGATCACGCCATCATCCTGCTTTTCCATGGCGAGCGCATCGGCAGGCTTCAGATCAGCAGCCCAAGAGTAGTTGCCCGGCACCAGAGCCACATCAACGGTGTCCAAGGAACGGGCCAGCTGTGCAGCATCAATCGTTTTGATTTTGAGGTTCTTCGGATTGGATGCGATATCGTTGACCGTAGCCTTGGTGGCATCGACTTCGCCCTTGAGCGTCACCAGACCCTGCTGCTGGAGCACGCCGAGAGAACGTGCCAGGTTAGAGCCATCGTTCGCGATTGCGACCGTAGCTCCGTCTTCGATGTCATCGATGGACTTGTACTTGTTGGAATAGATGCCCAAGCCAAGGGTTGGGGTCTGTCCAAGGGAGGTCAGGTCGAGATTGTTGTCGGCGGTGAACTTCTTCAGATAATTGCCATGCTGGAAAAGATTCGCCTGAATGGAACCAGATGCAAGTGCCTTATTGGGCTGCACATAATCGTTGAACAGCTTGGTCTTCAGTTTGAAACCGTCATCCTTCAGCAGTGGCGCGATGACCTTGTCGACCATGTCGCCGTATGGTCCTGCGCACACGCCGACGGTGATTGTGGTGGTTTTGCCCTTCGTGGTGTTCAGGCTTTCCTTGGATGCGGATGCGCTGTTGCCGGAACCGCATGCCGCAACGGAAATAAGTGTTGCAGCGGCAAGTACTGCTGCAACGATTCGTTTGATGCCGTTCGGCTTCTTGAAAATAGCGATGGTCATGGTTGTTTTCCCTCTCCTACTTGTTTTGAAAAAATACGATTATTCCGTTACCGGCTTACTGGCTTCGACGTCGGCTTTGGCCTGTGCGACGATGTCTGGATTGTGGATGGCGAAGGCTTGTTCGGCGAGATGCACTTCGCAGGTTAGGAATTCGTGCAGCTTGCATTCGTAGCCATGCTCGCGTCCGACTTTGGCGATATAGCCGTTGATGTAGTCAACTTCCGTTGGACGTCCCTTGGTCAGGTCTTGATACATGGACGGATAGTGCAGCGGATGTGCCACGCCCGCGGTGTGCAGAATGGTTTCGACTTCCGTTTCGCGCGTGCCCAACAGTTGGTATCCGGCTGCTTCGGCCGCACTGTAGGCTTCATCGACCAGCTGTTCGGTGAGCCAACGCGCGTCGGGATGCGCATGGAATTCGCCGAAACGAATCTGGTACATGGTACACAGCGTGTTCAGCACCGAGTTGAATACGATTTTCGCCATGCACATGCCGATGAAGTTGTCCACGATGGTCGGGTTGAGCGTGGCCGTTGCGAAATCCTCATACAGCGCCTGCTCGTGTTTGCGCACCTCGTCAGTCACATCATTCGCGTAGGCACACAGGTTCATGGCCTTGGCATGTACTCCGCCGGTGAAGTTGAAATCGCCGGGGCCGTACACGTAGGCACCGATCAGTGCGGTGCCGCCGTAAATGCGGTCTGTGGAGAAGTATTCGTTGAGCTTTTCGAAGTGTCCATAGCCGTTCATGGCGGAGAACACGATCTGCTTCTCATTGAACGGATGGGCGCAGCGCTTGAGCACGCCGTCAAGCTGCATCTGCTTGAGGAACACGATTCACACGTCCGGCTGGCCGGCGTATTCCTCCGGATAGTACACGTTGATCGGCACGAGATGGCGGTCTTCACCGTCTTGCGACACGTAGGCACCGCCCAGCTCGCGGATCTTCTCGACATTCGGCTTCCATGTATCGACGAAGTCGACGTCTTTGTGCGCGAATTCCTGCAGCAGCACACCGTACTGGATGCCCATTCCGCCGGCACCGATCACTGCGTACTTCATGTTCCGCGCTCCTCTCTCGTAAAACATCTCGCTTGTTTTTCAAGCAGACAATCACAAGATATCGGAAAAACAACATGGCAACATCGGCGTGGCTATATACGCTTTTTATGGAAGGCGCGAATCGTAATAATTGTTTTTTATATAGCGTTATCAGCAATCATATATTTGTATGTAAATATGATTATCTGAATATAGAAAAACCTTCCACCTGAAGCGACGGAAGGTTCAAAATATTTAGTTTGATTAACTAGTTATCAGTCGACCACACCTTTTTCGACCACGATTTCATCAGGATCGACTTCGTCGCCATACACCGGCTTCAGTGTCTCCTCATAATCCTTGTGGAAGAAGTTTTCATCGCCAAGCTTGTCGATTTCGTCGTTGATCCAGTCAAGCAATTCCTTATTGCCCTTCTGCACTGCGGCAGCGATGGTGTCCTTATCGCCCAGTTCGGTGATACCGACCTTGAAGCCCTTGTTGGACTTGGCCCATGCGAGCACCTCGGTGTTGTCGGTGGAGAAGGCGTCGCCACGGCCGTCGAGCAGCGCGTTGTAGGCATCTGCGTACTGGTCGTACTTCTGCAGCTTGATGTCGGGGTAGTTTTTCTCGAAGAAGGTTTCGGCGGTGGTGCCCTTGGTCACGATCAGGGTCTTGCCCTTGAGCTGGTCAACGTCGGTGATTTCGGCGTTTTCCGGGGAAACGACGCCCAACGCCACCTTCATGTACGGCTTGGCGAAGTCGACCTTCTCCTTGCGCTCGTCGGTGACGGTGAAGTTGGCCAGCGTGATGTCGACCTTGTTGGAGGTGAGCACGTCGACTCGGGCGGCGGCGTCAACGGAGGTGTATTCAACGTCTACGCCAAGATCCTTGCCCAAGCGCTCGGCGAAGTAGACGTCGTAGCCGGCATAGTTGCCGTCCTTGTCGACGTAGCCGAACGGGGCCTTGTCGGAGAACACGGCGACCTTGAGCTTGCCGGACTTCTTGATCTCATCCAGAGTGCGGGCGGTGGCGCTGCTGCTGGAACTGGAATCGCTACCCGTGGAGCCTTCGTCGCTCGGAGTGGCCGCGGACGGACCGCAAGCAGCCACGGAGGCTGCCATGATCAACGCGGCCGATGCGGCCACGATGCTCTTGAATGTTTTGTTGATGATTGATGCGGTCATGGTTTCTCCTCTCTTGCAAAGATGACTGCTATCAAAATCTTGGGTTTCGCCGATTCGCGCTATTTCGCGCTACTGTTCGGACCGTTCGGATTGCTCGGCGGACTTGCGATGCCGGTCGAATTCAAACGTATGCAGGAACTGCTTGGCACGTTCGGTGGTCGGATTGGTGAAGAATCGTTCGGCATCGTCGGACCGTTCCACAATGCCGCCATCTTCAAGCAGGATCACCTGGTCGGCGATGGCTCGCGCGAATTGCATTTCGTGCGTCACGATGAGCATGGTCTGGCCGGAATCGGCGAGTTCGAGCATCACGTCGAGCACTTCGCGCACCATTTCCGGATCGAGCGCGGCGGTGACTTCGTCGAACAGCAGCACTTCCGGATGCAGGATCAGCGCACGGCAGATGGCCACGCGTTGACGCTGGCCGCCGGAAAGCTCGTGCGGCCAGGAATCCTTGCGGTCGGCAAGGCCGACGCGTTCCAGAAGCCTGATCGCCTCCTGCTCGACTTCGCCCTTATCTCGCTTCTGCACCAAGGTCGGCGCCAGTGTGATGTTGCCAAGCACGGTTTTGTTGGGAAACAGGTCGTAGCTTTGGAACACCATGCCAACGCGGGTGCGTAGTTCGCTGCTGCGCTTGCTGCGTCCAGCGGACTCAGTGCCCGGCTTGCCCGTTTCGATCACTTCGCCGTTGAGCGAAATGGTGCCGCCCTGAATCGGCTCAAGGCCTGCAATGGTGCGCAACAACGTCGATTTGCCGGAACCGGAAGGCCCAACGATCACAAACACCTTGCCATGCGGCACGTCGAACGAAATATCGTTCAGCACCGGCTTGTCGGCATTGGCGTACTGCTTGACCAGATGCGCGATCTCAAGACTCGCCTGGCCTGCCTGAGTCTGCTTGCCCGCTGCGTCAGTCATGCGACCACCTCTTTTCCAGTCGGCGAGCCACGATGGACAGCGGCCAGCACACGATGAAGTACATGAAGAAAATCACCCCGTAGATCCACAGGGTTCCGGTCGGATATTGGAAACGGTTCGCGTCGATGATCTGCTGGCCCACCTTGATGACCTCGACCACACCGAGAAGCACGGCCAACGACGTCGTTTTCACGATTCGTGTCGCCAGATTCACCGAAGCCGGCAGAAGCCTACGCAACGCTTGCGGCAGAATCACTTTGACGAACGTCTGCCAGCCACTCAGCCCAAGCACATACGCGGACTCATACTGGGCTTTCGGAATCGACTCAAGCGCACCACGCACCAAATCGCCCAATTCCGCGCCACCCCACAGCACGAACACGAACACGCATGCGCCGGTCGCATCCAAATTCCAATTCCACGCACGGGCGAAACCGTAAAACGCGATGAACAGCAACGCCAATTGCGGCATGATGCGAATGAAATCCAAATAAATCCTGGTCAACACGCGAATGACGGGATTCTTCATCGTCATCAACCAGCCGACAACCAATCCAACCGGCACGGAAAGACCCACCGACACACCGGCGATCCACACCGTAACCCACAGGCCCTGCAACAGGCGCGGAAACACGCCCGGCTCGAGCAGAATCTCAGCGCCGCTCATAGTCGAACCTCCGTTCCAGCCAAGTGCCGAACAATGAGATCGGCAGCAGAATCACCAGATATGCGACAACCAGCATCAACAACGATTCATACGTGTTGTAGTACATGCCGATCAGATCCTTGGCCATGTACATCACGTCGGCAAGCGCGATGGCCGACACGACGGATGATTCCTTAATCAGGAAGATCACGTTGGCCACAACGCCCG
>SAMEA3387472__coassemble_1339_pt1 | contig 7263 bp, 7 predicted proteins | sample SAMEA3387472__metabat2_high_PE_029 | metagenome-assembled genome bin SAMEA3387472 (sample SAMEA3387472) | Felis catus | biome: Faeces | place: United Kingdom | collected 2012 | reverse complement strand
CAACGCACATAGCCCGGGTCAATGGTGGCGAAGGAGCGGCGGTTGTCGAAGCTCAGGCCCATGCGATGCAGCTGGCGGCGCATGTTGGCGATGTTCTGCTCGGTGGTCATGCGCGGATGCTGGCCGGTCTGGACTGCATACTGCTCAGCCGGCAGGCCGAAGGCGTCGTAGCCCATGGCGTGCAACACGTTCTCGCCCTTCATGCGGTGGTAGCGGCTGACCACGTCGGTGGCGAGGTAGCCGAGCGGATGGCCCACATGCAGGCCCTTGCCCGACGGGTACGGGAACATATCCATGGCGAAGTACGACGGGCGTCCTTCGGCGTTGCGACCCTTGCCGTCCTTCAGATCGCCATTGACGTTGGCGGCCCAGAAGGTGCCTTCGTCATCCCAAATCTTCTGCCATTTTTTCTCAATGCCCTGAGCCAAATCCGCGTTGTAACGGAACGACGGTTCGGCTGGTTCGTTCGACTGCGTCTGCGCGCTTTTCTCAATGTCACTCATAATGCATGAAACTAGCCGCGCAACTGGACACTTCGCAAGGCGTCAATCATTATGCAAGAAGCGTTTTGCAAAGCGTCACGCAAGGCGGGGGCCGTCAGCCTTCCGACGCTGCCGAGAGCGTTATCGCGGGAGGGTTGAGCGACATGTCGGGAACGTAGCCGATCGACTGTTTCATCTTGTCTATGGCCTGCTTCCACGAGCCGTCGTCCATCATGGACTGCAATGCGGCGTCGATCTGTTTGGCCAGCGTGGATTGGCCGGATTTGACCGCGATCGCGTACGAACGTTCGCCGAACGTTTCGCCTACGACCTTGAGATATCCGCCTCCCCTGTTGGATGCGAGGCCCGCCGCTATGGCGTCATCTGCCGCGATGGCGTCCGCCTGCCCGATCATCAATGCCGTTTCGCATTGCGGATACGTGTCGCGTTCGCTCACGGTCACATCTTCCGCAAGATTTCGCACGCTGTAGGAGGGTATTCCTCCTTTGGCCACGCATACCGTCCTTCCGGCAAGATCATCGGTTCCGGTGATGGTTCCCGCACTGTCGGAACGTACCAACAATGCCGCATGCACAGTCAGATACGGTCCTGCAAGCTCGACCTCACCATCCGGAACATCATCAGCGGCGAAAGCATCGACCACCACGTCCACGGTGCCGTCTTCAAGTGACGAAACGCGCGTCGACGGCAGCACCTGTTTGAACACGATCTGTTTTTTCGCGAATCCCAGCGTGTTCGCCACATATTGCGCCACGGAAATATCGAAACCCGAATACTCTCCCCCATGCAGAAAACCCAAACCAGGCTGGTCCGCGGCCACGCCAATCGCAATGGTCGGCCCCTGCGCGAGACCATTGGTCACTACGGAAATGGAAGTGCCGCACGCGCTCGTGCCCAATACGGTCGAAGCGGCGCATACCAGCGCCGCGATATTTCGTGACAGACGTGACAGACGTAGCATACGCGCGATTCTACGCGATTCTACTTGAACATGCGCGAACGCGTCAGGAACCAGGTGACAATGGCCGAAACGACCAGCGAGATTCCGATGATCACGGCGAAGCCCCACGGCTTGTCCGTCAACGGCATGCCTAGCATGCCCTCCTGGAAGTTCATGCCGTACATTGAGAAGATCAATGTCGGAATCGACAGCGTGATGGAGATGATCGTGAAGATGCGCATCACGTTGTTCAGATTGTTCGACACGATCGACGCGAACGCGTCGGTCATGTTGGCAAGAACGCCGCTGTAGATGTTGGCCATCTCGATTGCCTGCTTGTTTTCGGTGATGACGTCGTCGAGCAGATCCTCGTCTTCCGGATACTGCTTGATGCGCGGCAGCGTGGTCAGCTTTTCCATCACGATTTCGTTCGATTTGAGCGACGTGGTGAAGTAGACCAACGTTTTGCTCAGTTCGAGCAGCATGAGAATCTCGCGATTCTGCATGGAATGGCGCAGTTTGAGTTCGAGCTTGTCGCTTTCGCGGTCGATGATGCGCAGATACCGCAGATACATGGTGGCGTTGCGGTACAGGATCTGCAGGATGAAACGCGTTTTCATATACGTGTTGAAACCGCGGATCGTACCTTCCATGAACGGGTGCAACACCGGAGTGTCCTGCATGCAGACGGTGATGATGGCCGACTGCGTGATGATGATCGACAACGGGATGGTCTCGTACCAGTCTCGCCCGCCGCGCTCTTCGACGGTTGGAATGTCGACGATGATCATCGTGTAATCGTCTTCCACGTCCACGCGGGAGCGTTCTTCGTCATCAAGCGGGGCGCGCAGGTCGGCGAGATCAACGCCGGTTTCCATGGAAACGTTGGCGAGTTCCACATCCGTCGGATCCGAAAGGCATAACCAAGATCCGTTTTCGGGTTTTTGGATCTGCTCCACCTGGCCGTTAATCGTTCTGAACATTCTCAACATGTCTCTCACCCGCCTTTCGCGCTTTCCGACGTTCTATCGCTGTACGGCAGCCCGAATCCAACATCTCCGGCGATCGGTCTCTTGCGATCGATCTGGAACATTCGGGCAAACAACCTTATTTAGGATAGTCCCACCTTGAGAGTTGGCCGGCCGCGTGCCTGAGATTTCATCGAGAATTCATGTTCGACGCATGCGTCCGCGGCAGGCGACAGTCACTGCAGATCGTTGCGGTTACTGCGGATCACTGCACGATGGGCTTCCACAATGGCATGTTGGGGCCTCGCAATTCCTTCGGCCCATTCTCCCAATCGGTAAGCGCGGCGATGGCGGGACCTTGGTTGAAGGCGTCGAGCTTCCACTGCCATGTGTCGGGATCCGCAGGACCGTTGGAACCGCCTGTGTTGACGCTCATGCTCGTCCAGAAGGCGTTGCGCATGGCTCCGAGATTGTTGAGGTCGTCCGGATCCATGTCGAGCAGCACGGCGACGGTGGCCACGATCCACGATCCATGGCCGACTGCGAGCAGCGTGGTGGCCGTCGGATCATCGGCATGTTCGGCGATAATGCTTCGTATGGCTTGGGAGCCACGCTGGCCGGTATGCCTGCGGCTTTCGACGCCATGCTTGGTTTCGCCTCCGGTGTGGGCACGCCATGAATGGTAGTCGTCGGCGTACTGTTCGAGGATTTCCTCGCGGGTCATGCCTTCCCATTCGCCGAAGCTGCGTTCGCGCAGGCGTGGGTCGAGGGCTACGTCAAGTCCGAGAAGGTCGGCGATGGCGTGAGCGGTCTGTTGGGCGCGGAAAAGGTCGGATGATACGACGACCATGCGTCGGCTCGCGGCCGGTGCCTCGTTGATTTCGTTAAGATCGGCGAGATACGCGCCCTCGTACGCGGGTTGGGCGAGTTCATCATTATGGTCGGCGATGTGCGCGACTTTCGCCCAATAGTATGTTTTGGCGAGTTCATAAGCGCTTTGGTCGGCCTGCCACCTGCCGACGATGTCGAGGGGAATGTCGATTTGGCCTTGCAGTCGTCTTGCGAGATTGTATGCGGTGCGTCCGTGGCGCAGGAAGAGTACTTCGTCGATCATGCATTTCATTGTAGCTATGCCGTGCGAGTGTGGCGAGGGTCGCCCAGATGGCTGTGAGCGCGAATGCCGTGGTGGAGAGGGTTCCGTCGGTGAGGCATCCTGTTTCTGGCGGGCATTCGTCGTGGTTGGGGACGCGCGTTCCTGTGATGAGAAGCCGGTGGGTGTTGATGCCGTATGGGGTGCAGGTCATAAGGGTGGCCTGATCGGCGCTGGCGTCGTGTTTGTTTATCCAGATGAAATCGTCGGGGGTGATGGTGCGGATTGTTTGCACTTGATAGGTGAGGGTTTCGCCGAGGGTGGTGATGGTGAATTCGTCACCTTCTCGGGCTTGGTCGAGTTTGGTGAACATGAGTTTGTCGGCGAGGCCCCGGTGTGCGGTGATGACGGTATGGGTTCCCGCTCCCCCGATTGGCAGGGATGTGCCTTCCCAATGCCCTGCGCCGATGGCGAGCGTCTGTTCGCTTGTTCCGTGGCGTATGGGTAGGCTGATGCCGAGTTTCGGGTAGTTGATGGTTGCCATGACGTCGCTGGGTGGGATGACGAGTTGCCGATTGTATTCGTCGGGATTTTGCGTTGCGGGTTCGTCGTCTGTTTGGTTGCTGGTTTGGTTTGCGAGGCGCGCGTTGTAGAGTTTCGCCTGCCGTTTGCTTTCTTGGATTGCCTTGTTTGCGGTGTTGGTGATGGTGGCTGCATACGCTTTGACGTTGGCTGCTTGTTGGATGTTGTCTTCGGCGCGCATGATCAGGGGGATGCTGATGATGAGTGCCGTTGCGGTGAGCATGGCGGTTCCCACGCACCATCGGATGATGCTGCGTTTGTTGGGCGCTTTTTTGTGCCGTGGTTTGCTATGCGGGGGAATCGCCATGTGTTGCCTATTGTCGGATGTTGGCTAGTCGTTGCTTGATCGGCACATACGCAGCATGACGATGCCTCCTATGAAGAGGAGCGCCGCGATGCTGAAGAGCATGGTGAGGCCTGCCGCACCAGTCAACGGTATTTCGGTGATGGTACGGATGTTGGTGACGACCACGGTGTGGCTGTCGCCTTTTTTGATGAGGTTGTTGGGGTCGGATTTGACGTCGAGGCTCCACGTCATGTTGGTGTCGTCAACGTTGACGGTGACGACTGCGCTGGGCAGCATGAGCGACGAGTAGTCCTGGGGCGCTTGTGTTTCGGTGATGGTGTATTCGCCTTTGAGTCCTTGGATTTTGGTTTCGCCGGCTTCGAATGTGGTGGTTGTGGTGGTATCGCCGCTGGTGGCGAGGCGGTAGGTGCCGTTGCCGAGGGCCACGAGTTTCAAAGGCGTTTTGTCGCTGGCGCCTTGGGCGATGGCGAATTTCGCGCCGGTGAGCTTTTGGCTTTTGGCGTCGACCTTGCGTAATGCGATTTCACCGGTGCAGACTTTAACCTCGTTGCCGGGCTGGTTGTTGTGGTCCTGCCATGCGTCGGGATTGTGGGAGTATTCCAAGTCGATGGAGTTGACGTTGCAGGGGCTTCCGATGACCGCATTGCTGTTGAGTCTGGCCTTGTAGGTGACTGTGATCGTCGCGCCGACCGGCAGGGCCGCCTTTGATGCGTCCGAGGCGAGAATGTCTCCGTTGACGCCGAACAGCCAGCTGATGGTTTTGCCGTTGACGTTTTCCTTGTAGAACGTGCTCGCCAATGCTTTGCCGCCGACGGTGATCGAGGTGAGCGAACCATAGTCGAGACCCGCGCCAAGCGTATCGTTCAACGCAAGATAGTAGTGCTCGTAGCCTGTCCAGTTGGGGATTTTCTGCGTCACACGGTAGGTCAGGTCCTTGCCTATCGCTTCGGATGCGCTGTCTTTCCAGGCACTGCCGACGTTGACTTTTTTGTCTGGCGATTCCACGTTGGATACCTTGTAGATCACTTGCCCGAGGGTCAGGGTCGTGCCGCCGGCCGTACGTAGTTGGTTGACGCCGTTGACCGCGGTGCCGTTCATCATCATGATGGACGCGGTTGTTTTGATGGCGGTGCCGCTGCTTAGTGTGGTTGTCGCCGGTGTACGGTCCACGATGGCGTAGATTCCCGGTACGAGTGCGTTGCCGGTCGACATGGTGGCTTTGTCTTGGCTGAGCGTGGAAACCGCCGTTCCATCCTGCTTGGCGAAGTTGGTTTGTTTGGCGAGGCTGTTGCAGAAGTTGCGTAGCTTTCCGCTCCATGGATCGCTGCGCGAGTCGGTCAGGTTCTTCACCACCCACACCATCGGATCGTTTTTGCCGTTGACGGTAAGGTTCGTATCGGTGGCTCCGGCCGCTTTGGCTGCCGCGGTGATGTCGGATGCCAATGCCGTGTTCGTGGTCAGATCGTAGCCGACGATCGTGTTGCCGTCCACGCTTGCGGCGGTATATGTGGCGAGCTGGATGGCGCGGAGGTCCTTGCCTTCTAGGCTTTCCCCGTTGCCTGCCTTCACGCTCATGGACTGCTTGACGCCTAGATCGCCGAGTTGCGGCGTGGCTTGGGCCGTGCCCGGCATGGCAAGAGCCGCGATCATGCCCAGCGCAAGCATGGAGGTCCATCGGCGGCGTATGGTGTGTTGTGTCATGGTTCACCTTCTTTGGTTGTTGGTTGTCGCATAGGCGTCTTCGCTTATGCGTGCAGACCAGCATGACAGAAACCAATATTCGCCCGCCACCTCTTTAAGAAAATCTGTGGATAAGTGGATGAGCGAACACTTATCCACACTTATCCACAACCCATGCATGCAACTGCCGTATAGGAATCCATGATCGAACCGCCGCGAACGATATGCTGCAGATTCGCGATCTTCCGTTCCGATAACAGCGAACCGCAGACCGGACATACAGTCCCGTCTGCGGTTCTCCGATATTGTCGTTTCGACTGGTTCAGTATGGAACCGATCAGTCCTTGACGATGGTTTTGCCTGCCGTAGCGCCCGGAGTGAGATCCTGAATTTCCGTGATCTCCAAAACCGGAATGGTCATCGGCTTTTTCGTGCCGCGTTCTTCGGCGACTTTGACCTGTTCGTCATAGATGGCGTCATCGGAATGCAGCACGACGTTGCCGCGGAAACGGTATCCCTTCTTCTGTTCGAGGTTGGCGACCGCGACGACCAGATCACTGCCGTCAAGCAGGTTACGGTATGTCTGGCCCGCGGTGCGCTCGTGGTAGCCGATATGGTTGTTGTCGATGATGAACATGCTCATCTTCGGACCGAGATCGACCTGGCCTTCTTTGCTGATGGTGGCCACCCATGCGAGGTTGCTGTTGAGGAATCCCTTCATCTCATCGGTGAGATCTGCCATGATGCCGTCCTTTCGTCTATATGCCCATGGAATGCGGGCATACTTTCAGACTACGACAAGAAACCCCACAACGCATGTTCGCCCAACGTGAATAACATCACATACGCGCTCCATCTGAAACCGAATTTAGGAGAGATAACACCTGTTTCGCACTTTGCTGAGGCGTCAGACCACGATCATCCGCTATCCAATCAATCATGGAAAAGAAAGGATTGATTTTGGGTTGGCATCAGCGGTATCTGCTGGACGATATGCACGTCGAGTTGATTCGCAAAGGGTTCAAAGACAAAGCCTGCAGCATGCCGATATCCGCACTTGGTTTAGATATTGTGTGTGAATTCCTTTATTCCATTGATGGGTTTTTCCCTCAAAAGAATTTATGCAGATTCAGACATTTCCGATTTAGCCTGGGCTTTTTGCGATGTGGCAATTCTTGTTTGCTGGCTTAGAT
>SAMEA3387472__coassemble_1390_pt1 | contig 8508 bp, 4 predicted proteins | sample SAMEA3387472__metabat2_high_PE_029 | metagenome-assembled genome bin SAMEA3387472 (sample SAMEA3387472) | Felis catus | biome: Faeces | place: United Kingdom | collected 2012 | reverse complement strand
TCCTATGTGAAACCATCAAACGCACCGCGTTCAAGATCACGCGTGTCGGCCAGCTGGTGGCACAGGAGGCATCCCGTCGCCTCGGCATTCCATTCGGCATCATCGACCTTTCCCTCGCGCCAACCCCGGCCGTAGGCGACTCCGTCGGCGAAGTGCTTGAGAAGATCGGCCTCGAACAGGTTGGCGCACCGGGCACCACCGCAGCGCTCGCCATGCTCAACGATCAGGTGAAGAAGGGCGGCATCATGGCGTCCTCCTACGTCGGCGGACTTTCCGGCGCGTTCATCCCCGTCTCCGAAGACAAGAACATGATCGACGCGGCAACCAACGGCTGCCTGAAGATCGAAAAGCTCGAAGCCATGACCTGCGTGTGCTCCGTCGGCCTTGACATGATCGCCATTCCGGGAGACACCACCGCATCCACCATTTCCGGCATCATCGCCGACGAGGCTGCGATCGGCATGGTCAATCAGAAGACCACGGCCGTGCGCGTGATTCCGGTCGAAGGCAAAGGCGTAGGGGAGATGGCCAACTTCGGCGGCCTGATGGGCTATGCGCCGATCATTCCAGTCAACCAGACCAGCTGCGAAGCTTTCGTGACCCGAGGCGGTCGCATCCCCGCCCCAATCCACAGCTTCAAAAACTAGCCCCTCTCTTCCCTACGCATCTTTCGCAGTGGTTGCGTTGGTTGCGGAAGGTCGCGGGGAGCCGGCATATTCTATTCCCGACACGCTCCGGGCCGCTCAGGCCAAGTCTTTACGGTCTGAAACAGAACATGCCGGCTCCCCGCTTATGTTGCGCTTCACATCAGATTAGGTTGACGCTTGCTTTTTGTTTGCAACACGTTGGTTTGTGTGCCATAGCAAGCAGTAGGGCGGGATATTCCGTTCGGGACCGTAGGCTTGGCCGAACGGCCTTGAGTGTGTCACGAATGGAATATCCCGCCCTACTGCGTCCCCAATATCCATAAGGTAATGAATTGAAACGAAAGTTGGCAGGCGGGGGAGGGATCACTGGCCGCCGGCGAAGCCTAGTTGGCGCCAGGCTTCGTAGATGGCGATGGATGCGCAGTTGGTGAGGTTCAGGGAACGCAGGCTTGGACGCATCGGCAGACGCACCTGTTCGGCCACGTGCGGACCGGCCATAATATCCATCGGATCGGGAATATTGCCTGGCTCCGGGCCGAACAGCAGAATGTCAGTCGGCTTGTATTCGATGTCGGTATACAGTTTGGTGGCGTGCGCGGTGAACGCGATGATGCGCGAATTCGGCATGGATTCCACCAGATTCTCAAAATTCGGGTGCAATACCACGTGGGCCATGTCGTGGTAGTCCAGTCCGGCACGGCGCAGTTTCGTATCGCGCAGATTGAATCCGAGCGGCTCCACCAAATGCAGAATCGTGCCGGTCACCGCGCATAGGCGGATTGCCGAACCGGTATTGCCCGGAATGCGGGGGGAGTAGTAGCACAAGTGGGGCGTGGAGGTTTCGGCTTTGGCCGCGTCTTCGGCTGACAGCATCGCGTCGACCACGGAAATCGGATTGCCGTGCGCGTCGGTCACGAGTTCGTCCGGCCCATAATTCGACTTGCGGTAGCCGTATTCGAACATTTTCTCGACTTTGGCTTCCTCTGCGGTTGCGCCTTGCGCGTCATTGGTATGCTCTTCGTTCGTCATGAATGCAAGAATAGGTACGATGAACGACACGAACGAGCCTAATACCGAAATTGAAAACGCCGAAGCTGTGGCGGACGCGCTTGCCGAATGGTGGCATGCTTCGGCGCGTGACCTGCCATGGCGTTTCGGCCGCACTACTGCGTGGGGCGTGCTTGTCTCCGAAGTGATGAGCCAGCAGACGCAGATGAGCCGTGTGGTACCGTATTGGAACGATTGGATGGAACGCTGGCCTGATGCGGTCGCGCTTGCCGATGCCGCGAAAGCGGATGTGATCACGGCTTGGGGCAGGCTCGGCTATCCGAGACGCGCCTTGCGATTGCAGGAATGCGCCCGCGTGGTCGCTTCCGATTACGATAACAAGCTGCCGCGTACGTACGATGAGTTGCTGGCATTGCCGGGTATCGGCGATTATACGGCCAGCGCGGTGATGAGTTTCGCGTTTGGTGAGCGCATCGCGGTGGTGGATACGAATATTCGCAGGGTGCTTTCGAGGGTTTTTCTTGGCGAGGAGTCGCTTGGCGGCGCCGCAAGACCTGCGGAACGTGCGTTGGCGAAGCAGATGTTGCCGCAGGATGATGCCTCAAAATGCAGACGGTTCGACCGTCCTTCAGTGGTGTGGAATCAGTCCGTTATGGAATTGGGCGCGACCGTCTGCACGGCAAAGGCTCCGTTGTGCGAGGCGTGCCCTGTTTTGGGACATTGCGTGTTTTTGCATAATGGTCGTCCGGGATTGGGGGAACGTCGCACGCGGCCGCGTCAACGTTTCCAAGGTACGGATCGTCAGGTGCGTGGGCTGGTGCTGAATGCGCTGCGCAATCTGCCGGAAGGTGCGATCGCCCTTAATCGCAAGTCGCTTGAACGACTGTGGGACGACCATATCCAGCTTGATCGGTGCATCGCATCGTTGGATGAGGATGGTCTTATCGAAATCCTGCCGAATGCGGATGTGCGTCTTCCGGTATGAAAGGAAGAATGCCGACGTTCTTTGGATGTGCGCACGCTAGACTGTGAAATCATGGCACAGAAGACGTCCTCGAAATCCGGCAAGAAACGTTCGAAAAAACAGCAGGCGATATTTCGTCGCCGTCGCATCGTCGTCGGCATCGCTGCGATAGTGCTGATTTCTTTTCTGGTGTTTTGCCTGTACTCCCTGTCGAGGGGGATTGTCGCGGTGAATCGTGAGATTCATCATGCGGACGTGTATGCGATTTCCCGTAAGGAAGTGCCGTCCCCGACCAAGGAGAAGAAAAGCGGGGTGCCGGATTGCGATGCGTCCAATGTCGCGCTTTCGTTGACTCCTGCGGCGTCAAGTTTCGGTGTGGGCGATTCGATGGATTTCACTACGGACGTCAAATATGACGGTTCCAGCAAGGTTGGTTGCTTGGTTGATGTGTCGGCTTCCAGCGTGGTGTTGACGATCAAATCGGGCGATGATGTGGTTTGGAAGTCGAATGTGTGCCCCGTTGACACCGACTATCGTCTGTTGGCGAAGGGCGACGAGATCAAACAGACGATCACCTGGCCGGGAACGCGTACTGGCAGCGAATGCGTGGAGGATCAATCCACCCTGCCGAAGGTGGATCGTGGCGTGTATTCGGCGCAGCTTTCGATTGAAGGGCATCCCAAAGCGAAGTCCGATCCGGTCGGCGTCACTATTGAATAAAAATCTATAGGATATGTTATTCTCATGACTTTGCGTACATGCGTGTCATATAGCGGGCACGCTGACAAGGAAGAAGCGCCCGCGTACTAGGCATATGGTGGCCAATGGGAGCGCTTCCGGGGAAACATATCGAAACGATTTAGCGAGCGATAAGGAACGTCCATTGGCTGAGGCTACGACGAACACCACCACCATCATCGCACGCGCCGACCAGCACGATATTGATCTGCACAAGGCGTCGGACCGTGTGAACTTCGGCTCCATCCGCGAGCCCATTGATGTACCCTACCTGTTGGGTGTACAGACTGACAGCTTCGACTGGCTCATCGGCAACGAGCGCTGGCAGAAGCGTGTCGAGGAGGATCTGGCGAACGGCACCAACACCGTGCCCCACACCTCCGGTCTTGATGAGGTCTTCCAGGAGATCTCCCCGATCGAGAACTTCGCTCAGACCATGAGCCTGACCTTCTCCGATCCGTATTTCGAAGAACCGCGCCACACCGTGCAGGAGTGCAAGGAGAAGGATTACACCTACTCCGCGCCGCTGTACGTGAACGCCGAATTCGAAAACGGCGACACCGGCGAAATCAAGTCCCAGACCGTGTTCATGGGCGATTTCCCGCTGCAGACCCCGCACGGCACCTTCATCATCGGTGGTACCGAGCGAGTGATCGTGTCCCAGCTGGTGCGTTCTCCGGGCGTGTACTTCGACCGCAGCCAGGATCGCACTTCCGACAAGGAAGTCTTCGGCGCGAAGATCATCCCGAGCCGTGGCGCATGGCTTGAGTTCGAGATCGACAAGCGTGACGTGCTTGGCGTGCGCGTGGACCGCAAGCGCAAGCAGTCCGCCATCGTGTTCCTCATGGCCATCGGCATGACCAAGGATGAGATCGCCGATGCGTTCAGGGATTACCCGCTGGTTATGGACGCGCTTGCCAAGGAGACCGTGCAGACCCAGGACGAGGCTCTGACCGATCTGTACCGCAAGATCCGCCCGGCCGACACCCCGACGCCGGAAGCTGGCCGCAACCTGCTGGATTCCTTCTACTTCAACACCAAGCGTTACGATCTGGCCCGCGTTGGCCGTTACAAGATCAACCGCAAGCTTGGTCTGGAAAAGGATGTCAACGATCGCAGCCTGTCTCGCGAAGACATCATCTCCACCATCAAGTACCTGGTCACCCTGCATGCCGGCGACACCAAGTTCCCGGGCAAGCGTGACGGCCAGGATGTGGATCTGCGCGTGGACGTCGACGATATCGATCATTTCGGCAACCGTCGTATCCGCCAGGTCGGCGAACTGATCCAGAACCAGCTGCGTACCGGTCTGAGCCGTATGGAGCGTGTGGTCCGCGAACGTATGACCACCCAGGATCCGGAGGCCATCACCCCGCAGTCCCTGATCAACATTCGTCCGGTGAATGCCACCATCAAGGAGTTCTTCGGAACTTCCCAGCTGTCGCAGTTCATGGATCAGAACAACCCGTTGGCAGGCGTCACCAACAAGCGTCGTCTGTCCGCTCTGGGCCCTGGCGGTCTGTCTCGTGACCGCGCGTCCATGGAAGTGCGAGACGTGCACCCGTCCCACTTCGGCCGTATGTGCCCGATCGAATCTCCTGAAGGTCCGAACATCGGTCTTATCGGTTCTCTGGCAACCTTCGGCCGCATCAATCCGTTCGGCTTCATCGAGACCCCGTACCGTAAGGTCATCAACGGCCATGTGACCGACGAGGTCGAATACATGACCGCAGACCGCGATGCCGAGCACGTGATCGCACAGGCCAACCAGGAACTCGACGAGAACGGCAACTTCGTCAAGAAGCAGGCTCTTGCCCGAGTCGGCGAAGAAGAAGCAGTCGATGTGCCCGTCAGCTCCGTTGACTACATGGACGTTTCCCCGCGTCAGATGGTTTCCGTCGGCGCCTCCCTGATTCCGTTCCTGGAGCACGATGAGGGCCACCGAGCGCTGATGGGTACCAACATGCAGCGTCAGGCAGTGCCGCTGATCGAATCCGAGCGCCCGCTGGTGGGCACCGGTGCCGAATGGCGTGCGGCCGTCGATTCCGGCGATGTCATTCTGGCTGAGAAGCCGGGTGTGGTGACGTATGTTTCCGCCGACATCATCCGTGTGATGAACGACGACGGCACCACCAGCTCCTACAAGCTGGCCAAGTTCCTGCGTTCCAACCAGACCACCTGCTACAACCAGGTTCCGCTGATCCACGACGGCGAACGTGTGGAAGCCGGTACCGTGCTTGCCGATGGTCCGGCCACCCAGAAGGGCGAAATGGCACTGGGCAAGAACCTGCTCATCGCCTTCATGCCGTGGAACGGCTACAACTACGAGGATGCTGTGATCATCTCCCAGCGTCTCGTGCAGGACGACACCCTGAGCTCCATCCACATCGAGGAATATGAGATCGACGCCCGCGAAACCAAGCTGGGTGCCGAAGAGATCACCCGCGATCTGCCGAACGTCGGCGAGGACGCGGTGGCCAACCTCGACGAGCGTGGCATCATTCGCATCGGTGCCGAGGTCGAAGCCGGCGACATTCTGGTGGGCAAGGTCACCCCGAAGGGCGAGACCGAGCTGACTCCGGAAGAGCGTCTGCTCCGCGCCATCTTCGGCGAGAAGAGCCGCGAGGTGCGTGACACCTCGCTGCGCGTGCCTCACGGCGAAACCGGTACGGTGATCGCCGTCAAGGAGATCACTCGCGAGGATGCCGAGGAAGACGGCGACGAGCTGCCGAACGGCGTGAACCAGATGATCCGCGTCTACATCGCGCAGCATCGTAAGATCACCCAGGGCGACAAGCTGTCTGGCCGCCACGGCAACAAGGGTGTTATCTCCCGCATTCTGCCGGAAGAGGATATGCCGTTCCTTGCCGACGGTACTCCGGTCGACATCATGCTGAACCCGCTGGGCGTGCCTTCTCGAATGAACCTTGGCCAGGTGCTGGAACTGCACTTGGGCTGGATCGCGCACGCCGGCTGGGACATCTCCCTTGATCCGGATGCCGAAGCCGCTTGGAAGAAGTACATTCCGCAGGGCGCCGAAAAGGGCGAGCCGGGCACTCCGGTGGCAACTCCGGTGTTCGACGGCGTTCGTCCGGAAACCATCAAGGGCCTGCTGTCCTGCACCCTTCCGGATCGCGACGGCAACAAGCTGGTCGGCGACGACGGCAAGGCTGTGCTGTTCGACGGCCGTACCGGCGAACCGTATCCGAAGCCGATCTCCGTTGGCTACATGTACATGCTGAAGCTGCACCACCTGGTCGACGACAAGATCCACGCGCGTTCCACTGGCCCGTACTCCATGATCACCCAGCAGCCGTTGGGCGGTAAGGCTCAGTTCGGTGGCCAGCGTTTCGGCGAGATGGAAGTGTGGGCCCTCGAGGCCTATGGCGCCGCCTACACGCTGCATGAAATGATGACCACCAAGTCCGATGACGTCGACGGCCGCGTGCGTGTCTACGGCGCCATCGTGAAGGGCGACAACCTGCCGCCGGCAGGCATTCCGGAATCCTTCAAGGTGCTGCTTAAGGAAATGCAGTCCCTGTCGCTGAACGTCGAAGTGCTCAACGCCGAAGGCGTGGCCATCGACATGAAGGACGAGGACGACGATCCGTCTACTTCCTCCGACGATTTGGGCTTCAACATTGGCGCACGTCCTGACGCGGCCGCCAAGGAAGACCAGGTTGTGGAAGAACCTGAATTCCAGTGATCCCAAGGCTGGTCGCGTTGCCTGACAGCGCGGCGCGACCAGCCTGATGAAACGTGATTAAGCATTAAGAATCGATAGACAGGACAATAGAGTGCTGGACGTCAACGCATTTGACAAACTGAGGATTGGCCTGGCCACCGCCGACGACATCCGTAACTGGAGCCACGGCGAGGTCAAGAAGCCTGAAACCATCAACTACCGTACCCTGAAGCCGGAGAAAGACGGCCTGTTCGGCGAGCAGATCTTCGGACCTACCCGCGACTGGGAATGCGCCTGCGGCAAGTACAAGCGCGTGCGCTTCAAGGGCATCGTCTGCGAACGCTGCGGTGTGGAAGTCACCAAGAGCCGTGTTCGTCGTGAGCGCATGGGCCATATCGAGCTTGCCGCTCCGGTGACCCACATCTGGTTCTTCAAGGGTGTTCCGTCTCGTTTGGGCTACCTGCTGGACATCGCTCCGAAGGATCTGGAAAAGGTCATCTACTTCGCCGCCTACATGGTCACCAGCGTCGATGAGGAACAGCGTCATGAGGATCTTCCGGGTCTGCAGGACGAGTTCGACAACGATATCGCCAACCTGGAGAAGCGCCGCAACGCGGAAATCGAAGAGCGTGCCAAGAAGGTCGAAGCCGATCTGGCTGAACTTGAGGCCGAAGGCGAAGCCAAGGGCTCCGCACGCGCCAAGCTGCGCAACAGCGCCGAGCGTGAAATGGCCGCCATCCGCGTTCGTTTCGACGAGCAGATCCAGCGTCTGAGTGCCGTGTTCGACCACTTCAAGAACCTGAAGCCGGGCGACATGGAAGGCGACGTCGACCTGTGGCGTGAGATGGAAGACCGCTACGGCGATTACTTCGAAGGCTGCATGGGCGCCGAAGCCATTAAGAAGCGCCTGCAGGACTTCGATCTTGAAGCCGCTTCCAAGCAGCTGCGCGAGGAGATCGACACCGGTACCGGCCAACGCAAGGCCCGCGCCCTGAAGCGACTGAAGGTCGTCAACGCCTTCCTGACCACCGGCAACAAGCCGGAGGCCATGGTGCTCGACGTGATTCCGGTCATTCCGCCGGATCTGCGCCCGATGGTGCAGCTCGACGGTGGCCGCTTCGCCACTTCCGATCTCAACGACCTCTACCGTCGTGTGATCAACCGTAACAACCGTCTGAAGCGTCTCATCGAGCTCGGCGCCCCGGAGATCATGCTCAACAACGAGAAGCGCATGCTCCAGGAGGCCGTGGACTCGCTGTTCGACAACGGCCGTCGTGGCCGCCCGGTCACCGGCGCCTCGAACCGCCCGCTCAAGTCCCTGAGCGACATGCTCAAGGGCAAGCAGGGCCGTTTCCGTCAAAACCTGCTGGGTAAGCGCGTGGACTACTCCGGCCGTTCCGTGATCGTGGTCGGCCCGGAGCTGCGCATGCACCAGTGCGGTCTGCCCAAGCCGATGGCCCTGGAGC
>SAMEA3387472__coassemble_1368_pt1 | contig 10003 bp, 6 predicted proteins | sample SAMEA3387472__metabat2_high_PE_029 | metagenome-assembled genome bin SAMEA3387472 (sample SAMEA3387472) | Felis catus | biome: Faeces | place: United Kingdom | collected 2012 | reverse complement strand
CTGCTCAACGATCTGCAGGCCGAAAAGGGCCTGAGCTACCTGTTCATCACCCATGATCTGGCGGTGGTACGCCAGATCGCCGACGAAGTCGTGGTGATGCAGCACGGTAAGCTGGTGGAACACGCCACCACCGACGAGGTCTTCGACCATCCGCAGAAGCAGTACACCCGTGATCTGCTTGGCGCCATCCCCGGCGGCAAGCTGCAGCTCGGTCTTGACTGATTTGATGCGATAACATCATCAAGATAAGCCTTCGGCATGTGCCGAGGGCTTTTCTTGTATGCAAGCTAGGCTAGAACGCTATGACGATCACTATCACGACTTCCAATGTGAACGGAATCCGAGCGGCAAAACGCAAAGGCATCGAGGAGTGGGCTGGGCGCAACACACCTGACGTGTGGTGTATGCAGGAGGTGCGTGCCCCGCAAAACGAAATCGATCCTATTTTCGACGAATTCGGTTTCGAATACTCAACGGCGGGACGTATTTCCGATCAGAGCGAACTGCATCGTATGAACGAGATTTGCCGTATCAAGGGGCGCGCCGGCGTAGGTCTGTTGTCGGCATTGCCGGTTGTCGACAAACGATATGGATTGCCGGGACTTGAGGATGACGTCGATTCCGGCCGTTGGATCGAAGCGGACATGCAAACTCCACAAGGCTATGTCATTACCGTGGTTTGCGTGTATGTGCATGCGGGAAATACCGATGATCCGGAAAAAATGAAGCAGAAATACCGTTTCCTCGACACCATGCTGATACGCATGGAACAGTTGCGTGACGAGGCAGCACACGGCGGAAAACAAGCGGTGCTCTGCGGTGATTTCAACATCGCACACACGCCGCTCGACATCAAAAACGCCAAAGCCAACGAAACGCATGCCGGATTCCTCCCCGAAGAGCGCGCATATGTCGACAAATGGTTGGGAGAACTGGAGTTTGTGGATGTGATGCGCGATCTTGCCGGAGATATCCAAGGGCCGTACACATGGTGGAGCCAGCGCGGTCGTGCATTCGACAACAATGTCGGCTGGAGGATCGACTATCAGTTCGCAACACCGGAACTGGCGGAAACGGCCTGCGGATTCGTGATCGATAAGGCTCCGACCTACGACCTGCGCTGGTCCGATCATGCGCCGCTCAGCATTATGTATGACATTTAAGCCACTTTTTATCGTGAACAGACTGGGAATTGGAATATCACACCCCGATTCCCAGCCCATATTAAGCATAGGTGCTAGGCTAGTCACGGTTGCAACCGTAATGAAATGAGGAACATCATGGGATTGTTTGGATTCGGTAAGAAGAGGCATCAGAGCGAGGAAGCTCTTGAAGCGGCCGCCGAAGAAAACGAAGAGGCTGTTGACGCAGCTGAAAACGTTGACGAAGCTCAGGAAGTCGTGGCGCTTCCGAAGGCTTCCGCTGAATACGAGGGCCGCGGTGACGAGCATGGTCCGTGGGATGTGGAAGATGAGAACGTTCCCGACTACGACGAGTACCTCGATATGGGATCATATTATCTGCCGTTCCTGAAGGGCATTGAATTGCGAGTGAAGGCCAACCGTGCCACCCAGCAGGTTCTTGGCACCACCATCACCTACGGTTCCTCCAGCGTGGAGATTGAGGCATTCGCGGCACCGAAGACGCTCGGATTGTGGGATGACGTTCGTGCCGACCTGATTGAAGCCAACAAGGACGCGAAGGAAGTCGAAGGCGTGTTCGGCACCGAACTGGCATTGCCGGTTACCGTCAAGGGTGGACGCAAGGTGCTTACCCGCATCGTAGGTGTCGACGGTCCGCGTTGGATGCTACGTGGCATCTTCTCCGGCAAGGCTGCCACCGATCCTGAGGGTGAGGAAGCAAAGGCATTGAACCAGTTCTTCGCCGATATTGTGGTGGAACGAGGCGATGATCCGTTGGCACCGCGTGACCTTATTCCCATGCATCCGCCAGTCGCTCCGGCCGAACGCAAGGCGGCAAAGGCCGCTGCGGAAGAGGCTGAGCAGAAGACTGAGATTCCCGGCAAGCCGAAGGGTCCATTCGACTCCGACCAGCAGGTTGAGGTCAAGACCACGCTGTCTCGTGGACCGATGTTCTCCGAAGTGCGCTGAGCCGCTTGAACCGATAGCTAATACGTATGGCTGAAACCGAAGCGAAAAAACGAACCGGTCTTGGTGCGCTTGCCGACGCCGGTAATACTGACGATTTTTCCGTGATCGACGCCATCGGCGGTCCGAGAGGCGTTATCGAATCGATGCTGCCGGGCGTCGTGTTCGTGGTACTGTTCGTCATCACATCCAATTTGCAACTGACCATTGGCGTGTCCGCTGCGTTGGCCGTGCTGCAGGTGATCGTGCGCCTGTGCCAACGACAGTCCGTCATGGGAGCGGTATCAGGCTTGCTGGCAGTAGGTATCTGCCTGATCTGGGCATGGAACAGTCACGAGGCACGTAACTATTACATGTTCGGATTCCTCACCAACGCCTTTTACGTTGTTTTGCTGACGATTTCACTGCTGGCCCGAGTGCCTGGCTTAGGATTGGTCATCGAGTTCATCCGAACGTTACCGACCGAGCATTTTCGTGCTTGGCTTGCCGATTGGCGAGGTGACAAGGCACTCAATCGCGCCTATACCATCATCACCGCAATGTGGATCGGAGTGTTCGCGCTGCGTCTGATCGTGCAGGTGCCGCTCTATATTGGCAATCGCGTCGGCTGGCTGGGAACGGCGCGTCTGCTGATGGGCATTCCGTTCTGGGCGCTCGCGATTTGGGTCTCGTATCTGATCGTGGCGACGCCAATGCACCGACATAAGATGATGCAGGAAGTTTCTGAAGACGATGCTGAGGCAGCACAAACTACCGAAATGAGGGAAGAGCACTGATGGAATCGACCATCCGCGTTGAACGGTACGCCGACCAGGGTCGTTGCGTCGGTCATATTGACGGACGTGTTGTGTTCGTGCGATTCGCATTGCCGGGCGAACTGGTCCGTGTCGCATTGGACGAGCCGCATGATCGTGAGGATCGCTTCTGGACGGGCGAAGTGGTGGAAGTGCTCGAAGCGAGCGAAGACCGTACTGATCCAATATGGTCGTTAGCTGGCCCCCTTGCCATGGGCGGTGGTGTCGGCGGCGCTGACTTGGTGCATGTGTCGCTTGCCGGGCAACTGAAATGGAAAGTCACGTCGGTGGCCGAACAGATGGCAAGACTCGGCCACGTCGACGTGGAAGTGCCCATTGAGCGTATGTCGGAAGACGATGCGGAGCGAGGTTTGCATTGGCGTACTCGCATCGAGATGATCGCTGATGCTGATGGGCGTCCGTCGATGCACCGTCGAGGCACGCATGTGCGCGTTCCGATTGATACCATGCCGTTGGCCAGCCGTACGTTGCTGGAAGTGGCCGAACGTGAGCATGTGTGGGACGGGAACTTCGAACCGGGTTCCCAGATTCGTCTATCCGTTCCGGAACCTCGTGATAATGCGCCGATTTCAAACAATTACGCCGTGCTTGTGAACGGCGAGGTGGTTGCTGGAAGCCGTGAGCTTACGGAAAAGGTGACTGTTGCCGGCCGTGAATTCGAATACAACGTGGATGCAGGCGGTTTCTGGCAGATGCATAGGCATGCGCCGATCGCTTTGACCAACCATGTGATTGATTTGGTACGAGGCGAGCTTGACGGTGCCAAATCCGCATGCCTGTGGGATTTGTATTCCGGTTCGGGTCTGTTCACGCTGCCGTTGGCCATGCTGACGGCAGAGCGCACACGCATGTTGAGCGTCGAAGGCGGCAAAACCGCGGTAAGGAACGCGCAACGTAATTTGAGGCATATTCATCTGGGCAACGTCGATGCGCGTGTGGGCGATGTGGCGAAAACACTTGCCAACGTACGCAATGATCTCGCCAAGCCAGATGTGGTGGTGCTTGATCCACCTCGTGCCGGCGCTCGCGCGAAAGTGTGCAGGCAGATTGCCGAAGCCGAAGCGAAAAGCGCGGTCTATATCGCATGCGATCCGGCAAGCCTCGCCAGAGACACCGCCACCCTCGTGTCACTTGGCTACGAATTGGCGGATATTCGCGCGTTCGACATTTATCCCATGACCCATCATGTGGAGACTGTGGCGCTGTTCAGAAAGCACGAGCAGTGAGCATGCCATTATTCGCACGTCGTGCGTTTTTTGGAATGACCGCGATTGCGTTATCTTGTGCGGCGCTATCTGGTTGCGTGCCGTCGAATGCCGCGGTGGGGGATACGCAATCTCCCGATACTGCGGTGGCACACTCCATGGAGGATCGTGACAGCCTGTCCATCGCCATGATTGGATCGGATGATGTCACCGCCGATTCCATGGCAATGGATGCCATGGAAGCCGGTAAACTCAAGCCGGTGTACATTACCGTCTCGGGCACTGTGGACGCGCAATCCACCGCGCAGCAAGGCGTGCGTGACATGGCGCAACGTAAGGCCGACCTCATTATCATCGCAGGAATCGACGTGAACGAAGCCAATGCCGAAAACTGGAATGATGCTTTGGAAACCGCAAGAACAGCGGGCGTTCCAGTGGTGCTTCTCAATCCTATCGCCGTGCCGAAAGACAACAAACTGTATGCGGCTACCATGACGGTCAACGATCGTATGACCGACGCGATACCGCTCGACGATGCTGCTGTGGCCGTGGCCAATAATGATCCTCACGACCGGGAAATGCTGGTAACCACGATTACCCACTGATATGGTTTTGCACCATGTCGGTATGAATGACCAGCAGTTCGTCTTTTGATGAAATACCCTGAAAATTCCCTGATTTTTACCTGTGTTTCACAAGAAGTTGACCGGAAAACGGGAGTGTGACGGTAGGCTGGCAATCATGAGCGAAAGTCGAACAATGCCCCTCATCGAAGAGACGGGGCTGACACAAGGCGAAGTGATCGCCCTCAGGGAAAGCGGATTGGACAATGTGGTCAAGGCATCGACCTCACGTTCGCTTATCGATATCGTGCGAGCCAACGTGTTCACCTTGTTCAACGGCATCATCTTTGCGGCCATGGTTATGGTATTGATCACTGGATCGTGGAGAGACGCGGTGTTCGGCATGATCATCATCATCAATACCGGCATAGGCATCTGCACCGAATTGAAAGCCAAGCGTACTCTTGACAAACTGTCGATTCTGGTGGCTTCCGACTATCTTGTGCACCGCGACGGCAAAGACGTTGAAATACCGCACAACGATATCGTGCTCGGTGATTTCATGTGGATCCGTTCCGGCGAACAGGTGCCCGCGGACGCGCAGATCGTGCACACTTGGGGACTGGAGCTGGACGAATCCATGCTTACCGGCGAATCACGGACCGTACGCAAGGGCGAAGGCTGCGATATTTTCTCTGGATCCACCGCCATCTCCGGCATGGCGTTGGTGAAAGTCACCGCCGTAGGAGAGCACAGTTACGCGGCCAAACTTACCGCACGGGCGAAGGTTTACAGGAAAACCGTATCCGACCTAAACAAGGGCATCAACACGATTCTGAAATTCATGACCTTCCTGGTGGTGCCGCTCTGCGTACTGCTCATCTGGTCGCAGGTACGCACTGTTGGCGGCTGGAATGTGGCCATTTCGACCGGCGAATGGCGTTCCGCGGTCATTTCCGCAGTGGCCGGTGTGGTCGGTATGATCCCTGAAGGCCTGGTGCTGCTCACCTCGCTGAATTTCGCGCTCGCAGCCATTCGTTTGGCACGTAAGAACACGCTGGTGCAGGAGCTGGAATCCGTGGAGACTCTCGCTCGTGTGGATTGCCTGAACCTTGACAAAACCGGTACTGTCACCGACGGCACCATCCGACTCGATTCGTTGGAATTGCTGGGTGTTCGTGGCCCCGACGACATGCGAGGCACCGTGAACGAGCATGACGTCAGACAGGCTCTATTCGACCTATCGAACGAAGGACAGCCCAACGGTACAGGGCAAGCGATTCTGTCTGGACTACGGGAACAGGGATTTGCGGACGGCACTGTCGAGGCACGAGTACCGTTCTCGTCGGCGCGCAAGTGGAGTTCGATCTATGACGGCAATGCAGTGTGGACGATGGGTGCGCCGGAAGTCATTCTTTCCCAAATCAACGGCGACCATGCCGACATACTCAAACAAGTCAATGATCTCGCCAATGACGGCAACCGTGTGCTGCTGGTCGCGCGAATCTACGGTGCAGCGCCCGACGATTACGAAACCGATCCAAAACTCAATCCGGCATCGTGCCCTGTCGCATTGGTGTGCTGTTCCGAACATATTCGCGCCGACGCCGAAGAAACGCTTGCATGGTTCCGTGAACAAGGCGTGCGTTGCCGCATCATCTCTGGTGACAATCCCGTAACCGTCGGCGCGATCGCAAGAAAAGTGCATCTGACCGGCGAACATGAACCACGATTCATGGACGCGCGTGAGCTGCCCGCTGACATTACGGAGCTGGCGCAAGTACTGGAAAACGTGGATGTGCTTGGGCGTGTGCTGCCCGATCAGAAAAAGGCGATCGTGGAGGCATTGCATGCAGGTGAGCATGTGGTGGCGATGACCGGCGACGGCGTGAACGACGCGCTCGCCATCAAAGAGGCCGATCTGGGTATTGCGATGGGCAATGCTGCGCCTGCCACCAAGGCCGTGGCACAGGTGGTGCTTGTCGATTCGAAGTTCTCACATCTGCCCGATGTGGTGGCGCGAGGGCGTCAGGTTATGGCCAATATGGAACGTGTGGCAAGCCTATTCCTCGTGAAAACCGTGTATTCCGCACTGATTTCGTTGGGTGTGGTGCTGACGCAGATACCATTCCCATATCTGCCTCGCCACATCACATATGTGGGTGGATTGACGATTGGCATGCCGGCATTCATTCTTGCGTTGGCTCCGAACACGCGTCGTTATATTCCAGGATTCCTGAAACGCGTGCTGCATTTTGCTGTGCCCTGCGGTGTGGCGGTCGGATTGTCGATTTTGTCCACGTCGTGGCTGCTGCCGATATTCATGAAGTGGAATGTGCAGGATTCGGGTGCGCAGTTGGCGATGCTGCGTGGCGTTAACGCGATTATTCTGCTCATGATGGGAGTGTTCGTGCTTGCGCGGGTGGCAAAGCCGTTGCATTCGTGGCGTGGCATATTGGTATTGGCCTTTGCCGCAATTGGATTCGGGGGCATGCTCGTAAAACCGGTGGCGAATTTCTTCGCGCTGGTGGTGCCGACCGGGCAGATGCTGGCTGCGACGGCGGTGGCAATGGTGCTTTCGGCACTCGTGTTCTTGGTGTGTTTGCGTTTGGTGCCGAAAATTCCGAGTATTGTCCCATACTTTAAGAAGACACGCCAGAGCTGAATTAACTTGGCTGTATCGTAGGCGACGAATAATCAGCTGTGTTATACAGCCAAAAAGCTCGGAGGTAGCATGTCTGTGCGCGACGACCAGCTCGACACCCTGAAGGTGGACGGCAAGGATTATGAATATTACCGCATCGCAGATCTGCCGGGCATCGATCATCTGCCGTATTCGTTGAAGGTTCTCGTCGAGAACCTGGTACGTAACATCGATGGCGCCAACATCACGGATGATCATGTCAAGGCACTGTTGGATTGGGATCCGGCTGCACAGCCGAGTCATGAGATCCAGTTCACCCCGTCCCGCGTGGTCATGCAGGATTTCACCGGCGTGCCCTGCATTGTGGATCTTGCCACCATGCGTGATGCGGTCAAGGATCTTGGGGGAGATCCTGAGGTCATCAACCCGCAGGTGCAGTCCGACATGGTCATCGACCATTCCGTACAGATCGACAAGTACGGCATCGCCGACGCGGTCGAACAGAACATGGACATCGAATACCAGCGCAACGGCGAACGTTACCAGTTCCTGCGTTGGGGTCAGCAGGCATTCAAGAACTTCCGCGTGGTACCGCCGGGAACGGGCATCATCCACCAGGTCAATATCGAATATCTCGCCAAGGTCATCATGACCAAGGTCGAAGAAAACGGTGGCAAGACTCTTGCCTATCTTGATTCCTGCGTGGGCACCGACTCGCACACCACCACCGTCAATGGCTTGGGCGTGCTCGGTTGGGGCGTTGGCGGCATTGAAGCCGAAGCGGCCATGCTTGGACAGCCGATCTCCATGCTGGTGCCGCGTGTTGTCGGTTTCAAGCTTACCGGTTCCATTCCTGAAGGCGTCACCGCCACCGACGTGGTGCTGACCATCACCGATATGCTTCGCCAGCATGGTGTGGTCGGCAAATTCGTGGAATTCTACGGTGATGGCATCGCCTCGGTGCCGCTGGCCAACCGTGCCACCATCGGCAACATGGGTCCGGAATTCGGCTCCACCTGCGGCATTTTCCCAATCGACGGCGTCACTCTCGACTATCTGCGCTTGACTGGCCGTTCCGAAGAACAGATCGCATTGGTCGAAGCGTATGCCAAGGCGAACAAGCTGTGGGGCGACACCACCGATCCAAACTACGTCGAACCGCAGTATTCCGAATACCTGGAACTCGACCTCGGTACTGTCGTACCGTCGATCGCTGGCCCGAAGCGCCCGCAGGATCGCATCAAACTGTCTGAATCCAAAGCGAAATTCGTCGAAACCTTGCCCGCGTACGAAACGGACAAGACCGTGCAGGAGCCGGTTGCCGTTTCCACCGACTTCCGCGGTGACTTCGACATCACCAACGGTGATGTGGCGATCGCATCCATCACCTCGTGCACAAACACATCCAATCCGTCCGTGATGATCGCAGCCGGTTTGATTGCACGCAACGCGCATGCCAAGGGTTTGAAGCCCAAGCCGTGGGTCAAGACCTCGCTCGCACCGGGTTCCCAGGTTGTGGCCGACTATCTTAAGGCGGCTGGCTTGCAGGACGATCTCGACGCGCTCGGTTACCAGCTGGTCGGTTTCGGCTGCGCCACCTGCATCGGCAACTCCGGCCCGTTGCTGCCGGAAATCTCCGAAGCCATCAACGCCAACGATCTGACCGTCACCTCAGTGCTGTCGGGCAACCGCAACTTCGAAGGCCGCATCAGCCCGGACGTCAAGATGAACTACCTGGCATCTCCGCCGCTCGTCATCGCCTATGCGCTCGCTGGCACCATGGATTTCGATTTTGAAACTCAGCCGCTTGGCGAGGATCCGGACGGCAATGATGTGTATCTGAAGGATATCTGGCCCACCAATAGCGAGGTTGCCGCCGTGGTGGACGGTACCGTCAGCCGTGAGATGTTCCTGAAGGATTACGCTTCCGTATTCGAAGGCGACCGTCGTTGGAAAGGACTTGACGTTCCAGAAGGCGAACTGTTCGCATGGAATGAGGATTCCACCTACGTGCGTAAGCAGACGTTCTTCGATGGCATGAAGGCCACACCGGATCCCGTCGAAGACATTCATGGCGCCCGCGTGCTCGCACTGCTCGGTGATTCCGTGACCACCGACCATATTTCTCCAGCCGGCGCGTTCAAGGCTTCCAGTCCTGCTGGCAAGTACCTGACCGACCGTGGCGTCGAACCGAAGAACTTCAACTCCTATGGTTCCCGTCGAGGCAATCATGAGGTCATGGTACGTGGCACGTTCGGCAATATCCGACTGCGCAACCAGTTGCTCGCGTCCGTGGGGGAAGAGGTCACTCCGGGCGGTTTCACCTACGATTTCCTTGACCAGAAGCCGACCACGATCTTCGAAGCATCCCACGACTACATCGAACATGATGTTCCGCTGGTGGTGCTCGCAGGCAAAGAATACGGCACCGGTTCCTCCCGCGACTGGGCTGCCAAGGGAACCGTCATGCTCGGCGTCAAAGCCGTCATCACCGAAAGCTTCGAACGTATCCATCGTTCGAACCTGATCGGCATGGGTGTGCTGCCGTTGCAGTTCCCCGCAGGCGAGTCCTATGAGAGCCTCGGCCTTGATGGCACCGAAACGTACGATATCGCCGGTGTTGAAGAGCTCAACAATGGCATCACCCCGAAGACCGTGCGTGTCACCG
>SAMEA3387472__coassemble_1280_pt1 | contig 11120 bp, 10 predicted proteins | sample SAMEA3387472__metabat2_high_PE_029 | metagenome-assembled genome bin SAMEA3387472 (sample SAMEA3387472) | Felis catus | biome: Faeces | place: United Kingdom | collected 2012 | reverse complement strand
GAAGCGCCCGAAGCCAATACTTCCAATGTAAATCAGTAACTATTATCGTAATTATTAAATTATTTATTACGATGATTATGTATTTTACGCAGATTATGCATTGGCATTGTCATTCTCATGCGATTCCGTCGCATGAGAAGTCACTCGTGCGACATGCAAGGTGAGATAGGCGATTTCCGCTTGCGAAAGACTTGCATCCAATCGCATTTTGATGATGATCGCGAGTTTGTTTGCGCAATCCGATGCTGTCGGATATGAGGTTTTGATGGATTCCACGATTGGTTCAGGCTCGTCGTCGAGCTGTTCATGTTGGTGGATGCGCACGAAAAGATAGCGCAGATGCGTGATGAAACGCGCCACATTGACGCTGTTCTGGTCAAGGCTGATGCCGTAATAGCCTTCGATGACCGTCAGCATTTGCTGGATGACGCCGGTTATGGTGTATGTGGCGGAAAGATCGCCGGTAGAGAAGCCCGCATTGACCAAGTGCAGGGCCAAAGCCACGGCTTCGCAATCCGGTAGGGCGCCTCCCAGATACGTGTTCATCGCATCGATCAGCGCTTTGCCTTTGGAGTATTCGCTCGCGTAGAGCGAACGCACTTCGGCTTCCAGCGGATATTCGATGGTCTGCTTGTTTTGCGATCGGCGAATCGCACCGCAAATATGGTCGGATAATGCCAGCACCAATGCAGGCTGTCTGTCGGCCTGTTCCTTCAGACCGGTGCGGTTCATGGCGTCCGCAACGAGACGAATGATTTCGGGCGGAATCCCGGCCACCTGTTGGGCCATATGGTCGGGATCCTTGCCATCTACGGGAACGAACCGACGGACGATCTTCGCGTCGTCAACATGCTGGCCGGGCTTGGCTTGGAAACCTATGCCTCGACCGGTGAGAATCACCTCACTATTGCCGTCTTTTGCCAGTACGACATTATTGTTGAATACGCGAAGAACGTCCACGTCGGCCCCTTCCGACTATGCGATTGGTCAGCGCTGAATGTCGATCACCGACTCACCGGCCTTGACGTCGACGCCGGTCTTTGGCGTGACGGACGCGAAGGCCACTGTGTTCAGCACCGTCATCAATGTGGTGGTGCTGTATCCAGCTTCCTTAACCTTATCAAAGTCGACGACAACGAGGTTGTCCCCCGCGTTCACGTGTTCGTTGGCCTTGACCTTCACATCGAAGCCTTCGCCGTTCATCTTCACCGTGTCGATGCCGACGTGCACGAGCACTTCCACGCCATCATCGGTTTTGATGCCGAATGCGTGACCGGTTTCGGCGACGGTCTGCAGCACGCCGGATACCGGCGCGACGACGGTGCTGTCTGCCGGCTGGATGCCGACGCCTTCGCCTAGTGCGCGGGACGCGAACACCGGATCGCCGGTTTCATCCAGGGAAATCACATGGCCTGCGACTGGAGCGTTCACCACGGTGGTGGTGGCAGCAGCAGCCGGGGCTTCAGTCTTGGTGGCGGCAACAGTGGCAGTCGCGGTGGCAGCAGCCGGAGCGACTCCCTTGGCTTCGACCGACGAGACAGCGGTCTTCTGATTGGCAGCCGCGCGGGCCAGCACTTCGGCCTTCTGTTCCGGAGTGCGGTAGTCGAAGGTGATGATCAGAAGGAAGGAGGTGAGGAAGGACACGGCGATGGACACTGCATACACCCACATCTGATTGAAGACCGGAATGGTCAGCAACGAGGTGAATGCGAAAGCGGTGGTGGTCACGCCATGCACGGTCTGGCCGGCGGCGGTGACGGACGGGAAGAGCCAACCGAGGATGGCGATGACGACGCCACCGAGACCGCAGCCCACCAGCATGCGCTTGTAGATGAGCTTGTAACGCAGGTGAATGCCGTACAGGGACGGTTCGGAAACGCCACCGAGCAGGCCGGCCGCAAGTGCGCCCAAAGCGGTCTGGCGCATGTCCTTATCCTTGTCACGCACAGCAAGGAAGAGCACGCCAGCGGTAGCGCCGAAGCAGGCAAAGTTCCACACGCCCATCGGGCCTTGGATGAAGTCGTAGCCGAGAGTCTGGATGTTCATGAGCATCAGGGCGTTGAGCGGCCAGTGCAAACCGAGCGGCACGAGGAACGGGTACAGCATCGGAATGATGATGGCGAAGATGAACGGGGCATGGGTGTTCATCCAGGCCAAGCCGACGCCGAGGCCGTTGCCGACCCACACGCCGATCGGGCCGATGATAAAGGCGGTCAGCGCGCCAACGATGAGCATGCAGAAGAACGGCACGAAGACCAGCTGGACGCTTTCCGGGATGATCCTCTTCAATCCGTGGTAGACGAGAGCAAGCACGGCGGCCATGAGCAGCGGCACGAACACGTTGCCGGAATAGTCGCTCAATGCCATCGGCAGACCGAATATGTTGGCCATGCAAGACTTGGTGCCCAGAGCGGCGTTCTCCACGCACGTGGTGGTCTTGGCGTCCATCAAGCCGGTGAACTGCGGGGTCATGAGCATGGCCATGATGGCACCACCCAGCCATGGGTCAACTTTGAGCTTCTTGGACGCGTTGTAGGCGACCATGATCGGCAGGAAGTAGAATACGCCCTTCCAGATGGCTTTCACGAATACCCAGCCTGCGGAAACCTCGTCATTCGGAATGACGTTCAGCGAAATAAGCAGGTTGACCAGCGCGATGACGATGGAAGCGCCGAGCAGCACGCCCAGAATCGGGCGGAAGGAATCGGAGAGATACTCGAAGAAGGAGTCCAGCCAAGCCACCTTGCCGCGGGCCTTGGAACGGGCTTCGGCCTTGACGTCGGCATTGCTCTTCTGACCATCGTCGGATGCGGAGGCACCGCCGACACCGGCCATTTCGGGCAGATGCATGATGTTTTCGTACACGGTGGCAACGCCACCGCCGATGACCACCTGGAAGCGGTCGCCGCTCTGCGGCACCGCGCCGAGCACGCCCTGCATGTGCTCGAGACTATTCTGATCGACCTTGGATGCGTCAACCAGTTCAAAGCGCAGTCGAGTGGCGCAATGCGTCAGACTGCGAACGTTTTCAGGACCACCGATTGCAGTGATGATCTGCGATGCGAGTGAGTCAGCCATCCTGATTTCCTTTCTTTCCCTTACAACCGATTCGATCCGAGCAACACCGCTTCGGGCAACAAAAAAAGACCTGAGATATGGCTATAGTTCAGCCACATCTCAGGTCTTGCGTCTTTATGTTGACTAGCAACCCTGCATCAGTCGAATAGCATAGAACTATACACCATCGTTTGACATTGCGCAACTCGGCTAAGCGCAGAATCCGCCATTTTCGAAAATTCATGTACACACATCCGAACATGCACTAAACAGACAACGTATTCATCGCGCATAATGGGACAATTACGCACATCTGACGCAAAAGCGTGGCAGAATAGTGACTATGGTTGCAAACAATGCGGGAATGCCCGCTACCCCAGCAGATCTGATCAATGTCGACGAGGTCATCGGCAAGTACTATGACGTCGTCCCCGACCCCAACGTTCCGGAACAGCGTGTCTCCTTCGGCACCTCCGGCCACCGCGGATCGTCCCTGAAGACCTCGTTCAACGAGGCCCACATCGTGGCCATCACCCAGGCCATCGCCGAATACCGCAAGAAGGCCGGCGTGACCGGCCCGCTGTACATCGGCCGCGACACCCACGCCCTGTCCGAGCCGGCTTGGAAGACCGCCATCGAAGTGCTCGTCGCCAACGGCGTGACCGTGCGCATCGATTCCCGCGACGACTTCACCCCGACCCCGGTTGTGTCCCAGGCCATCCTGACCCATAACCGCGCAGCGGACGGCACGCAGCGTTTCACCGGCGAAGGCCTGGCCGACGGCATCGTCGTGACCCCGTCGCACAACCCGCCGACCGATGGCGGTTTCAAGTACGATCCGGTTACCGGCGGTCCGGCTCCGGCTGACGTCACCAACGCCATCGCCGACCGCGCCAACGAGCTGCTCGGCGATTTCAAGAACATCAAGCGTGTTCCGTTCGAACAGGCTGTCAAGTCCGATCTGGTCGAGCGCTTCGACTTCCGTGAGCACTACGTCGCAGATCTGGAGAACGTCATCGACTTCGATGTGATCCGTTCCTCCGGCGTGCGTCTGGGCATCGACCCGCTCGGCGGCGCTTCCGTCAACTACTGGCCGCTGATGAACGAGAAGTTCAACCTGACCATCGACGTGGTGCGCCCGCAGGTCGATCCGACCTGGAGCTTCATGACCATCGACCACGACGGCAAGATCCGCATGGATCCGAGCTCCCCGTACGCCATGAAGGGTCTGGTCGATTCCCTCAACAACGGCGCTTGGGACAAGTACGACCTGGTCGGCGGCACCGATCCGGACGCCGACCGTCACGGCATCGTATGCCCGAACTGGGGCGTGATGAACCCGAACCACTACATCGCCGTGTGCGTAGAGTACCTGTTCGGCGGCAACCGTCCGGGCTGGCCGGAGGGCGCCGGCATCGGCAAGACCCTGGTCTCCTCCTCGCTGATCGACCGCGTGGCCGCTTCCATCGGCGCCAAGCTGGTCGAGGTGCCGGTCGGCTTCAAGTGGTTCGTGGACCCGCTGTTCAAGGGCGAGGTGGCCTTCGGTGGCGAGGAGAGCTCCGGCATGAGCTTCCTGCGCAAGGACGGCCGCGTGTGGACCACCGATAAGGACGGCCTGATCCCCGACCTGCTGGCTGCGGAAATCACCGCCAAGACCGGCAAGAACCCGGCCCAGCTGCATCAGGAGCAGGTCGATCGCTTTGGCGAAAGCTGGTACAAGCGAGTCGACACGCCGACCACCTTGGAGCAGAAGCAGAAGTTCGCCAAGCTTTCCGGCGACGACGTCGCGGCCACCCAGCTGGCCGGCGAGGACATCACCGCCAAGCTCACCGAAGCCCCGGGCAACCACGCCAAGATCGGCGGCCTGAAGGTCACCACCGAGAACAACTGGTTCGCGGCCCGTCCTTCCGGCACCGAGAACATCTACAAGGTGTACGCCGAGTCCTTCGAATCCCCCGAAGCCCTCGACAAGGTGCTCGCCGAAGCCACCGAAGTCGTGGACAAGGCCTTGGCCGAGTGATCATTGGCGAATCGGCGTAATCCAGCCATTCGCCAATCATTCGCAAACTCACTGAGAAGCCCGCTTTCCTGAAAAAGGCGGGCTTCTCGCATATCCGCCCGAATACGAATCGCAACGAACACGAATCGTGCGATATGGCACGAAACGCCGAATTCTGGCATGACACGCACGCTATCACCCTCCTGCCGGCCCCGCTTCGCATTACGCTTGAATGATAGCGACACAACGCTCAGTCCAGCGGTCCCCGCCAATCTTCATGGGAGGTGAACGATGCGCATCGCCATCGTCGAAGACCACGCCGCCGAACGCCAACTGATGGCCGTCATGTGCGCGGAATATTTCAAACGCACCCGCGATATCGGCGTGGAATGCGTGACCTTCGCCGATGCGGAATCCTTCATCGAAAGCTGGAAAGACGCCCGATACGACCTGCTGCTGCTCGACTGCTATCTGTCGGACGACGAAACCGCCACGCATGCGGCGACCGGACTTGATATCGCACGGACGCTGCGCAGACAAAACGACGATTGCCCGATCGTGTTCATCACGTCAAGCACTGATTTCGCCGTGCTCGGCTACGAGGTGCAGGCAAGCGGATATCTGTTGAAGCCCCTGAATCACGACGCGTTCCATGCGACCATGGACCGCGTCGCAGCGCAGCTCGACACGAAAACACCGGTCACTCATCTGAAAAAACATCAATCGACGGGCAATGCACAAAGCAGCACGGACGCCGCATGGCAGGTGGCGTTCGGCAATCCCGCCATCACCATGGACCGTCGCCTTATCGCCTACGCGCTTTCCAGCGCGCATTATGTGGAATTCACCTTCGCCGACGGCACCTGCACGAAAATCCGCACCAACTTCTCCGATGTGGAACATCGTCTCACCGTATTCAGCAACTTCTACCGCACCGCGCGAGGAGTGCTCGTCAACTTCGACTACGTGTCAGGCATCAGCAACAATGAATTCGTGATGAAAGGCGGCAAGCACATTCCCATCACGAAAACCGCGGTGACCACCACCTGCAGAAAATACGCGGAATACACGTTCACCCGCATGAGAATGGAGGACTAGCCATGCTTGACGCACTCGCATCGATCGCGCCATCATGCATGTTCTTCGCCATCGGCGAGCAGCTAAACGCGCTAACGGGCCTGCTTCTCTGCCTGTACATGACCTGGCATCATATGGAGAATCCCAAGCGCGACGGCCTTATTCTCATGATTTCCGGCGTGATTGTCTTCTTCCTGTGCGGCATCGCATGTTGCCTCGCCCACGTCCCCTCGCTCTGGTCCGTGATTCCTTCGGCTCCGGTTGTGGTATTGGCTTTACGTAAGATGACGAATCTTCCTTGGGGGCAGCTTCTTTTCGTCGTTTCAACAGCCGCATATATCGTCGCGATCATTTATTACCTGTCTTTGGCCGTGGATTTAGCTGTTCTGAATGAGCAGTCCATGAATTTACGTGTCGGATGGCCGGGAATGATCAGTCTGCTGATTTTTGATTTGATTGCGGCGACTACACTTTTCCATCCGTTCCATCATTCATTTTCCGCAACATTCGATTCACCTTCCATCAGCAGGAATTTTTGGAGGGTCATCTGGCTTTTTCCGTTCATTTCCACAGCAATTGTGGTGTGGTGCATGCCCGCCGACAACGCATCGCTGCTCGACACCCGCGTGCTTAGCATCGCCTTCACCGTATCCATCGCATATTCCGGTTTCATGACCATGGCCTACTTCCTCATCTGGTATATGGTCCAGCAGGCGGACCGACTGCGCGAAGCCAGCAAACGCGAACATTACGAAGCCATGCAGACCTTGCAGCTGCAGCATATGAACGAACGCATCAACGAAGCGAGGCAGATCAAGCACAATATCCGGCATCATATTCAGACGTTGCAGGCTCTCGCCGCGGCCGACGATATGCCCGGCATCACCTCGTATTTGGAGGAGATGGCCAATCATAGGCTGTTGCAGCCCATCCCCATGCAGTATTGCGAACATGCTTCGTTGAACGCGGTGCTGGTCTACTACTGTGATTGGATCCGCCATATAGGGGCTGAAGTCGACGTCAAAGCGTCGGTGCCGCAATATCTCAACATCAATAATGCCGAATTATGTTCCATGGTCGGCAATCTACTGGAAAATGCGTCTGAGGCCATTATGAAACAACAGGATGGGGAGAAAAAACTCAGGGTGCGCATCAAATATCGCACTGGGCCGCCCGCATCACTGTTCATTGTGGTCGACAACACGCACGATTCCTCCATTATGCAGGTTGGCGACGCTTTCGCCTCAACCAAGCATGGGGGTGAAGGTTTGGGCACCGCCACCGTGCGCGAAACCGCGGAACGGCATCATGGCGCGACCTCGTTCGATTATGACGGCACGCTGTTCCGCGCTTCCGTCATGCTGTGTTTGGATGATTGAGTTTCCCGTTCGACGTCGCCCGATCACAGTTCGCAGTTCACCACGTATGGCAGCGTCTCACGGCTTTCGTAGGGTAGAGGCATGACGATTACGGTTTCTACAGACGGTTCCGCTTTGGGTAACCCGAATGGTCCGATGGGTTGGGGTTGGGCCGATCATGAGCTTGCCACAGGCGGCAAGCCGGGGCATCACCATGACAGCGACTGCGATGCCGGCGGAGCTACGAACGGCACCAATCAGATTGGCGAGCTGTGCGCGGTGCTGGAGGCGTTGCGCGCGCACCCCGGCTCCGAACCGTTGGTGATCGAAACCGATTCGCAGTATGCGATCAACTGTTCCACCACGTGGGTTCACGGCTGGAAGAAGAACGGCTGGAAGAACTCGCAGAAGAAGCCGGTAAAGAACGCGGATCTGATTCGCGCGATCGATGCCGAAATCTCCAAGCGCCCCGGACCGGTGAAATTCGTATGGGTCAAGGGTCATGCCGGCAATGCCGGCAATGAGAAGGTGGACGAGCTGGCGCGCACCTATGCGGGCGATTGCCGTTCGAAGATCCGTGAAGGATATCTTCCTTTGGAGGGTTGGCAGTCGCTGCTGGCTTCCGAATATTCGCAAGGTACCGATGTTCCCGATGATGCCCAAATGCTGCTTGACGGCAAAATCACTACGGACGAATACCATATGGGGCGCGGGCAAGGCAAGTCCGCTCAAGGATCGTTGGCCGATGATCTGATGGGCGCGGCCGATCCGGAGCCGCGTCCGCGTTCCATCGCCGATATGCTGGTGGAGCCGGAAGGCTATCCAGCGCCCGACGAGGCGACATTGCCGTTGACGTCCAACGAAATGTCGATGGAATCCGACGACATGCCGGAACCGACCACCGCGCTTGATACGACCATGCCTGATGGCACGACGCCTGACGCCGAGGCACCGCGCAAATCGTATGCCGAAATGCTGCTCAAGCCGGACTGTTTTCCCCACGAGCATGACGAGCGGCAGCCAGCCGACGATGCACAGAACGAACAATCCGCGAATTCCTCGGAAAACACGCCGGCGCCAACGAGCGAATCAGCCGAATCCGCAAACGCGTCGGAGCCAACGAACGCCGTCGCCGACTTGCCGAAACTGCCGCATCGCGCCAGTCCTTCGGGATTGGCGGTGTCGGGCACCATTCGCTTCACTCCCCCGCCAAATTCCAGTCCGACGTTCGACGGCAAGCCACGCCTGATCCGCGGTTACATCGCGGTGGAAGGCTACGTGCAAGGCGACGGCACGCTCGTCCTCGACGAAGCGCCATTTGCAGTCAAGCACAACTAACGAGCCAGCACTTTCGACCTTAACGCCTCGAAAGTGCGTGAAACATCCTGTGAAAACATTTGCTGACCACCAATGGCACACCTTCGTTCATGACATGTCCGCAAACGCACAAAAATCAACACATCCGATAATATGGAGACGGTCTTAACCCCATATCGAAGGAGGATCATGGACAAGGCACAGCAGGACGCATTGAAGAAGGCAGCCGGCATCGAAGCTGCCAAGCTGATTCAGAACGGCATGATCGCAGGTCTGGGCACCGGCTCGACCGTGCGCTTCCTGGTCGACGAGCTCGGCCGCCGCGTGCAGGAGGAAGGCTTGGAGTTCACCGGCGTGACCACCTCCCGCCGCACTCAGGAGCAGGCCGAAGGCTACGGCATCAAGATCGTCGACATCGATGACGTTGATCACATCGACGTGACCATCGACGGCGCCGACGAGGTCGACAAGAACTTCAACGGCATCAAGGGCGGCGGCGCCGCTCTGCTGTGGGAGAAGATCGTGGCCACCAACTCCAACAAGATCGTGTGGATCGTGGACGAGTCCAAGGTTGTGGACACCATCGGCAAGTTCCCGCTGCCGGTTGAGGTGATTCCGTTCGGCGCAGGCCAGGTCGTCAAGAAGTTCGAATCCCGCGGCTACAAGCCGGTGCTTCGCCTCGACGCCGAAGGCCAGCCGGTGCGCACCGACGAGAACAACTACGTGGTCGATCTGCACCTCGAATGCATCGAACACCCGGAGGCTCTGGCCGACGATCTCATCAACACCGTTGGCGTGGTGGAGCATGGCCTGTTCCTGCACATGGTGGACCAGGTCATCGTGGGCGATCCTAACGGTCCGCGCGTGCTCACCAACTCCAACAAGTGAGTTTGAAGTAGCGTAAGTTCCGCATTTTCCGCGGATTTTCGCGAACCTACACGAAACCATATGAGGCTGTGCGTTCAACTTCGAGCGCACAGCCTTCTTTTTGCATCTATTGATTTTCGATTCTCGTACTTTTCGTTTATTTCTTTGCAATATGCAAAAATCCCGCATACCTCAAGAAGACATACGGGATTTTGTTTAAGCGACGCTTCAACCGCGCCTGAAGACTACTTGCGCTGGTGGCGAGTCTTACGAAGCAGTTTGCGGTGCTTCTTCTTGCTCATGCGCTTGCGGCGCTTCTTGATGACCGAGCCCATCTCAGCCTCCGTTCTTAAACTCAAAGGGTAAAAGTTTGCAACTTGCCCAATACTACACTGCTTCGGGGACTAACGCACACAACCGCATTCATATGGTGGAAGCACGCACCTTTTTATCGGAAGATCAGGCAAACGCAGTCCGCATGGTCCACGGCTGAATCTTACGTGAATCATGCATGAATCATAGGATCGCACAACCAGCCGTAGGCAGTATCACAGCGGGAACTGCTGGTAGAAGCGCTGCACCGAATCCTTGGCTCCCGTGGCTTGGAACACCACGGTATCGTTGCGCCAGACCGCGATGGCCTTGGTTTCGTCGTCCGGATCGGTTTTGGCGCTATAGGCGCCGGTCGCTTCACCGGAAACCTTCACATTGCCGCCGCCCAGCTCCTTGCCGGTCATGGCACCGGTCAGATTGTCATACTGACTTTGCGCATCATCAGACTGAGACCATTGCGCCACTTTCAAGGTGATATCCTGACCGTCCTTGCCCGTGGAATACGTCAACGTGTACTCCTCGACCGGGGAAGCGCCGCTCCACGAAGTGCTGGCATCGGCCTTGGTGCGCGCGAAATTCAACACGGAATCAGGCATGGCCTTCAACAGTTCGCTGGCGTCATCCGGCAACGCCACAGCGTCAATGGACGGCGTGGTCGGCTCAGAGGCATCCTGCGACGCGCCCTGCGAGGTGGTGGTGCCCTGAGTGGACGCTTCATCGCCCTTGTTCAGAGCCCAGCCGGGCCAGATGAAAGCGGACACCAAGGCGAGCACGACCACCAAAGCGGCGGCAATGACAGCCACGATCAGTTTGCCATGAGAAGAGGAAGTTTGCGTAGTAGACATGGCTGTTATTCTTTCATATCCGTGAGACGCTCGAATCCAGAAACCGTGATCTCGCCATCATCCCGCACCAGCACCCCCTTAATATCTCCGAAAACGATTGTCCCAAAATATCCGTATTGTCGGCGATATGGCAAAGACGTCCTCGCAATTTGTATGTTCCGAATGCGGCTGGAGCGGGCCGAAATGGCTGGGCCGCTGCCCTGAATGCGGCCAGTGGGGCACCATCGAGGAATTCCATGAAGCGCGCCCCTCCGCATCGTCACGCAC
>SAMEA3387472__coassemble_1430_pt1 | contig 15077 bp, 10 predicted proteins | sample SAMEA3387472__metabat2_high_PE_029 | metagenome-assembled genome bin SAMEA3387472 (sample SAMEA3387472) | Felis catus | biome: Faeces | place: United Kingdom | collected 2012 | reverse complement strand
GCCCCGGATGACGCCAACGCCTTCTCCCTCAAGGTCATGAACGTTGAGGATCTGGGCTCCGATGGCTACATCTACGGCAACATCATCACCGATGGCTCCGCTGCTGAGGCATCCACCATGATGTCCGATCAGAACAAGCTCACCACGATCCGCGTGAACCCGCGTGCTCTCCCGAAGGTCGGCGATACCGTCAAGATCAAGATCGACCCGTCCAAGATGCACCTGTTCGCTCCGTCGACCGAGCTGCGTCTGAACTGAGCTGATATCGAGTAACCAACCGTTGGCTGTTTCTTCAGGGGAATATCCTTTACGGAAATCGGCTGGCGGGTGGCTGAATAAAAACTTGGCGGAAGCGCGAACTTCCGTCAACCATTAAACGAGACGTGCTCTTCCTCTCTTATCGTCTCGTTGGAGAAGCCCCGCGTTGGTGCGGGGCTTCTTTTGTTTTCCGCAAGCACGATATCGGCTTGTAATGTCTGTTTGTAGCATCGATCGCAATATTCGATCGTAATATGAGAGGGATAGTGAGATTCCAGTATTGAGATCATCGCATATCGGCAGGTGAAACGGATTCGTCCATACTTGCTTCTTCGGGTAGGTCAACAGGTAAATTGTTGATTCATGGAATCTCTTGAATTGCCACAGATGGATCCCCGTGTGCTGAAAGCAACTTCCGTGAAGGCCGAAGATCCGGCTGCCTCATCTCCGGAGCCGCATGCGCTGAAAATCACCGCCGCAAGCTCGAATCCAAAGATGTTCACCCTGCCGTGGGAAAAGCCGCTGGCTACTTGGCCGGAAGACCTGCTGGCTAATCTTCCGCGTGGTATTTCCAGGCATGTGGTGCGTTTCGTGCACGTAGGCGACGAAGTGTACGCCATGAAGGAAATCACGCGCAATGTGGCGGAACGAGAATACGAGCTGCTGCGTCGCCTGCAGAAGCTGGAACTGCCGACCGTGCAGCCGATCGCCGTGGTCACAGGCCGTCATAGCCGTGAAGGCGAGCCGCTGGAAGCGATCCTTGTCACCAAGCATTTGAAGTTCTCACTGCCGTATCGTGCGCTGTTCGCGCGTAATCTGCGCCCTGATACCGCGGAACGACTGATCGACGCGTTGGCCGTGCTGATGGTGCGTTTGCATTTGGCTGGCTTCTATTGGGGCGATGTGTCACTGTCGAACGTGTTGTTCCTGCGCGACGCCTACGCGTTCTCCGCATTTTTGGTTGATGCGGAAACCGGTGATCTGCAGATTAATCTGACGGAAGGCCAGCGCGAGTACGACGTTGATTTGGCCCGTACGAACATTATTGGCGAATTGATGGATCTTTCGTCCGGTTCGCTGCTGCCGAGCGGTGTTGACGAAATTGCGATCGGCAACCGTTTGGTGGATCGTTACCATTCGCTGTGGAGCGCGCTGACTGATACCGACAAGTTCGGTCCGGATGAGATGTGGAAGATCGAGAAGCGCGTCAACAAGCTCAATGAGCTTGGTTTTGATGTGGATGAACTGGAGATGAAGACCGCCGAAGATGGCAAGCGTGTGCTGGTGCGTCCGCGTGTGGTCGATGCCGGCTATGCGAATCGTAAGCTGCTGCGATTGACTGGTCTTGATGTGCAGGAGAATCAGGCTCGTCGACTGTTGAACGATTTGGATGCCTACCGCGCTTCCACATGGCGTGAGGGTGAGGATCTTGAGATTGTCGCCACTGATTGGATGCGTGAAGTGTTCGAACCGACCGTGCGCATGATTCCGCGTGAATACCGTTCGCAGATCGAACCGGCTCAGTTCTTCCATGAAGTGCTTGACCACCGTTGGTTCCTGGCCGAGAAGGCGGGTCATGATGTGCCGATGGCCGAGGCGGTGCAAAGCTATGTGGAGAAGGTGCTTCCGCAGTACAAGCTCACCACGAAGGATGTGGACGCGTTGAACGCCGAAGCCGATTCCGGTGTGATCGACGACGAATACACCTACGACGATCCCGACGACGGCTACAACCCCGACGACGATCCCGACGCAGCTGTATGGGCGCATTGATAGAAAAAGCTCCAGTGGAGCTTTTTCTATCAATATGCCCTGAGACGAGGCGATAGCCGCGCCGAAGGCAGTATTGAGCCTGCGGCGTAGCCGCAGTCAAAAATTGCAGGGCCGAGCCGTTAAGCGGAGGACCACTAATAATCCTCCGCTTTTTGTTATCCCTTCACACCCCTCACTTTCAAAACTCAAAAAAATTTTGACTTTTGAAAGTGAGAGAACGTGTTGCGAGAGATCGTTGGCGGGGGAGTGGGTCTGCGGTAAGCGCAAAATCAATCCAAGTACAGATTTGCGCAACAAAATGAGCGGATAATCCGTATGGACTATCCGCTCATATGTATTTCGGACTTGCTGCCTTGTTGTGCTTACTTCTGCAGTTTCGCTGTGCTTACTTCCTGTCGCTTCGTGTTGATTACTTCGCGTCAGCGGCGGCACCGGCCTCGCGGCGGGCGCGTGCGACGGAATACAGCGTGATGCCCGCTGCGACGGAAGCGTTCAGCGATTCGACCATGTTCGACATTGGGATGCCGGCGATGGAATCGCATGTCTCGCGTACGAGACGGCTCAGGCCGTTGCCTTCGGAACCGAGCACCACAACCAGCGGATCGGTTTCGAAACCGGTTTCGCCAACGAGGGCGTCGCCGCCACCGTCGAGACCAACGCTGTAGTATCCGCGTTCCTTCAGGCTTTCAATGGCTTTGGTGAGGTTCACCACGCGGGCGACCGGCATGTGCGCGGCTGCGCCTGCGGACACCTTCCATGCGGCTGCGGTGACCGAAGCGGAACGACGTTCCGGCAGGATCACGCCGTTGGCGCCGAATGCGGCTGCGGAACGGATGACCGCGCCCAGATTCTGCGGATCGGTGACGCCGTCAAGCGCGATGAACAGCGGACGTGCCGCAATGCGTGCGCTTGCGGAGTTGGCCGCTTCCATGGCGCGGGACTTCTTGTCCGCGCGTTCCACCAGCTCGGCGAGCGAGGAATACTGGAACGGCTGCGCCTTCATCACCACGCCCTGATGGTTGGAGGAGCGTGCGATACGGTCCATTTCCAGTCGGTCGGCTTCCATGAGGTTCAGTCCGTGAATACCGGCGAGACGAATGATTTCGCGCGTGCGATCGTCGTGCTCGATGCGTGCGGCCACATACAGCGTGCTCGCGGGCACGCCGCAGCGCAACGCTTCGAGAACGGCGTTGCGACCGATGACGAGATCGTCGGATTCTGAGCTGAACTTTGCCGCGCGACGGCGTGCCGCCAGTCGCGGATCAGCCATCTTACGACGATTGGTAGCCTGCTTTTCCTTGTAAGCCTTGTGATATACGCGATCTTCGGCCTTGGGGGTCGGTCCCTTGCCCCTCAGCGCGTTACGATGCTTTCCACCCGACCCCTTGGTCGGTCCTTTTTTCATTGCCATAGTTGTCCATTCTCCCAGCACCCCGGGAAAAGGCTACTGGCGTCGCGTCCGCTCGATATTGCTCGATATGATGGCAAGAATGGAGAAGAACAAAGAGATTTTCGGATTGCCCCTCATGTTCTGGGGCTTGTGGGTCACGCTGCTTATCCTGTGGATGGGCCGCTTCGTCACGTCATTCCTTTCCATGTATCTGGTGTCTGACATGCATGTCAGCGCGGGCGTGGCCGGCACCATCGTCTCCATGTACGGTTTCGGCGGCATCTTCGGCTGCCTGTATGGCGGCGCGCTGTCCGACCGCTTCGGCCGCCCGGCGATGATCGTCATCGGCAATCTCGGCTCCGCCGCGATGCTGGTCCTGCTGGCGTTCATCGGCAATCCGTGGATCATGGCGATCGCGCTGCTGGTCTACGGCGCCATCTCATCCATGCCGACGCCCGCGGTCGCGGCGTACGTGTCCGACGTGGTGCCGTTCCGTAAACAGAAGCGCGCGTATTCGCTGCAGACGTGGGCCGCGAATTTCGGCTTCGCGATCGGCCCGATCATCGCCAACCAGTTGGTGAAGATCTCCTATGCGCTGATGTTCTACGCGGAAGCCGCGGTGCTGGTGTTCGCCACGATCTTGATGATCGTGTTCTTCAAGGAAGTCGGGCTGGGCAAGCGCCCGCGGGGCGAGGTAGCGCCGGCGTGGGCGTCGCAATCCGCGGAATCAGCTGCGGGAAATGCCGTGGAACATGCTGTGAAACAAACCGGCGAATCGCAGCGGCCGCAGCGGTTCTCCGTATGGCGCAGCTATCGTCGCGCATGCGCCGACGGCGCGCTGATGTCGATGGTGGTGCTGATGTTCCTGTACACGCTGGCGTATTACCAGATCGTCAGCGGCCTGCCGATTTCCATGACGCAGATCGGCCTTGGCACGGATGAATATTCCAGTCTGCTGACCATCAACGGCGGTCTGCTGTGTCTGCTGCAGATTCCCGCGATCGGTCTGTTCCAGCGGATGAGCAACACCCGAGTGCTGGTGCTCGGCATGTCCATCACGGCGGTCGGATACGCGTTCCAGATCGGCGCGAATTCGTGGGTGGCGTTCGCAATCGCGACTGTGCTGTGGACGCTTGGCGAGCTGGGCACGTTCCCGATTGCCGCCACAACGGTGGCGAACATCGCGCCAAAGGATGTGCGCGGCACCTACCAAGGGTTATACAACCTGGTGTGGTCGCTGTCGAACGCGTTCTCGCCGTTGGTCGGAGGCTGGATTCTCAACGCGTTCGGCAGCCGTGTGCTGTGGATCTGCTGCACGGTGATGTTCGTCATCGTGGCAATCGGCTTCTACGTGACGCGCGGCCCACGCGAACGCGCCGCCGCCCGCAATCTCGCTGTTGAGGAGGGGTAGCCGGCGTACGTGAAAAGCGGGAGGCCGCGATTCCGTTTGGAACCGCGGCCTCCCGCTATGTGATTTAAGGATTGGAAAGAAGAGGGGCGAGGTGCTGTGGCGCCTGCGCCTTGCCTCCCGTCTAGGAAGCGGTCTTACTTGTTGAGGACCTTCTTGAAGAGGTCGGAGGAAGCCTTGGCGAGTGCGAACTGGCCGAAGCCCGGATCGATGGAAGCGAGGTTGGCGTTGATGACCTGGTTGAAAGTGTTGTTCTTCATGATGTTTCCTTTCGTTCGGCTTGGCGGCGCGTATCTGTTTTCTTGTTTATTCCTCTGGCCGCTGCCGTAAGTCTGTGTTTGTTGTCTATTTTCTTTTCTTCGTTCTTCTGTTGTGCCTTCATCTTACGTCGGGCAAATCGACAATGTCATGCGACGATCGTCACTTCTTTTGTAAAATCATCGGCTAATCTTGAAGAAAAAGTAACGTTCGCTGAAAATTGGCGGACGCATCTTATCGTCCATATTCTTTGCGTCTCTTGTTGGCTTTGATGTAAGCGTCACTATCGGAACGAATGCCAACGACGATGATGGTCATGATTCCATTTCGCAGTAACGGTTTGTAAACAACGCGAATGCCGATATCCCTGAATTTGATTTTGCAAAGCCTGGAAAGTTTCGTTCGTTCGGCATTGCGTAACGGTTTGCCATACCCGCCTTGCGAGGTGGGCAGTGGGTTTGTGCGAACTTTCTCGATTCCCTTGAGTACTTGGATTTGCTCGGCTTTGCCGAGTTTGCGCATGTCTTTCTTGGCTTCGTCAAGCCATTCAACTTGCCAGTTCATGCGAGTTCCGGCTCAGGTGCCTCGGCGAGGTCGCTTGGGGAAATGCCGAGATCGAGCATGACCTCTTCGTTGCTGATAGTTGTGCCAGTACTGTTGTCGAGTCTTTTTTCGGCAAGAAGCAAGTCTTCGTTGTCTTCGATTCGTTCCATGAGAGCGCGATAGTTTTCGATATTCATGAGAACGTAGGACGGCTTGTTTCGTTTGATCAGAATGACTGGATCGTGGTCGGCCCGCTGCAACAATGCGGAAGTACGACCATTGCTGAGCTCGCTGATTGGAGCAAGGTCATCGAGTATGTCAAGTGCGCTTGCCATGATAAACCTTTCTTAAAACCGAATTTCATACCCAATTATATACCAGTATTAATACCAAGATTCATGGTTGTGCGACTTTGAATCTTGGCATAAAAAGCGATTTCGCTATGGAAAGGGCACCGAGCTGTTGCTTGGTGCCCCTGGGAAAACAGAGATAATCAGACTTTACGGCCCGCGCCGCAAAAAATTACTTGCGCTTGGACTTGCCGAAGGTGAACGCACGTACGATCGCGACGATGCCGATCGCCACAAGCGCGCATCCGCCGAACAGGATCAGCCAGGTCGTGGAGCTGACGGGGGAGAACAGCACGATGAAGCCGGCGACGATCGACAGCAGCGCGTAGATTACGGCCCATGCGGAGCTTGGCATGCGCCACGATTCCACGAGCGCCATCACGCCTTCCAACATCCAGCCGAGACCGACCACCATGGTGATGAGCACGGCGAGTGTGGCTCCGGAAAGCGCCGCGTTCTTCAACATGACCACACCGCCGACAGACAGCATCAGGCCGATCAGAATGTCAAGCACGCGCCATCCTCCCGGAAGCCCGAGTTCCACAATTGCGGTCACAATGCGGACCACACCGGAAACCACGAAGTATGCGCCGAGCGCGATTGCGGCGACCTTCAGTGTGGCGCCCGGCCAGATCAGCAGTGCCAGGCCGAGAATGACGGCGGCGATGCCGAGTACCGCATACGTGCCGCGGATCGCGTTCTTTGCCTTCTTTGGGAGCCATTCCTCCACGAGCTTGAATGGGCTGATCGGCTGCCAATTGTTGGTGCCGTTGTCAGCGTCGGATTGGCTGTTCTGCTGTCCGTATGGTTGGCCGTACGGCTGACCGGTGGTGTAGCTCGCGTAGAAGAAGCCGTTCTGGTTGGGATTCGGGTTGGCGTTGGGACCGTCGAAGTAGCATGGGGTCTGAGGCTCGCTTTGATACGGATTGCCCGAATTGTTGGGATTGCCGCCCTGCTGCTGGGATTGCGATTGCTGGTTTGGTGCGTATGCCCCGTATTCCGGCTGGCCTTGCGGCTGCTGTCCGTTGCTGCCATTTTGATTCGGATTGTTCGCATACGGGTTGTTCATTGCGTCGCTCATGATGGCCCCTTTCCTGGAAGAGCGTGCTTCGTGACGCTCGGACGCGCGCGAATTTGCCCGCCTGCGCTCGAACGTTTCGGAAGTTCTGCCCTCATTCTAGGCAATCCGTCTAATTTAAGCCATCAACAAAATCCCCCTCATCGTCCATTTTGATGGTCTGATCGCATGTTTTTTCCGAATTGTCGCACGATCTTGCGAAATCGTGAGACAGAACTGCGAATCGTGAGGCCGAAAGTCACCTTGCGGCACAACGAATGCCTCCCGATCCTTGAAATCAAGAATCGGGAGACATTTCGCACGTAGGAATCGACTGAATCCTTGAAACTAGAACAGGTCGAGGGCTACGTCGAGGTTGAGCGGCTGGTCGGCGGGCAGCTGATACTGCTCGTGCACCGGGCTCATCCAGGAATCGTCGCCGCCGACACCCATCTGAGCGGCGAGCACGCGCAGGAACATGTGCTTCGGCTCCGGCAGCTCGTCCTGATGCAGCGCCTCCTCAAGCATCGTGCTCGAATACGGCAGCAGGCTCATCGCAAACGGCTTCGTAACGCCGGTTTCAGTATTCGCAGTCTGGCTCACGCGCAAGCCATGACCAGAATCGTCCGTAATCTCAGCCCAACGCACGTCCTCATGGTTGCCGGTTTCCTGCGGCAGCAGATACGGCGCGCGATCGCGGAAGGCGTTCGTATCCCAAATGCCCAGCTTCGCATGCTTGCGGTCGGCATACGTTTCCTCCGGGCCGACGCCATAGAATCGCAGATTCGAATACTCGACCGGCAGCATCCATTCAATGCCGAACGCCGGAATCGTCGGCAGATCGCCGTCCTTTTCACCCGGATATGCAACATGCAGATCGACGTGGCCAAGCACATCGGCAACGTAACGAATGGTGACCTTCGTGCGCTGCGCAATCGCAAGCTCATACGTGTAAGTGACGGAAACTGCGGTTTCGCCGAGCGGCTCAACCTTCGTATCAACGCAACGCGCATACTTTCCGGCAACCGCCCACTGCGCACGCTCGAACGCATGGCCCGCGCCGCGATCATTGTCGGTCAGCGCACGGAACGTGGTGATCAGCGGCTTACGCAACACGAATTCGCGCTCGCCAAGCTTGTACGACACCATGCCACCCTGTGCAAGGGAGAACAGGGCTTCACGGCCCGCACTGCGTGCGCCGATATTCCAGCGGCCCAAGGTGATCGCTCCATCGGAAGTGGCGGAAGCGGCCGTAACAGTATCGGCAATCTTGCCACCCGCAACCACGCACTGGCCGAACGAAAGCTCATACCCAGCCGGAGCCCAATCGCAAGCGGAAGTCAACTGCTGGGACGCCTCCAAAACCAGCTCCTGCGCACTTGCACGGTAATCGTCAACTGGCCAATCGATCTCAACATGTTCACTTGCTCCTGCAGCAACATCGAAGCGGCGCGAAGAAGACCAAACGGGCTTGCCATCAGCCAAAATACGCAACACAAACGTGGAATCAGCCGTCGAAACAAACAGATTGTCGTTGGTGATCGTGATGCCGGAAGCATCGACGGCAATGTGCACATTCGCGTACAGCTGCTTGACGTCCTGCGCCTTCGGCGACGGCGTGCGGTCGGCGAATAGCAGGCCGTCGCCGGAGAATTCGTAGTCGCTCGGACGGTCGCCGAAATCACCGCCGTAGCACATGCGACCGTTGCTGTCGAGAATCGCCTGGTCGATGAAATCCCAAATAAATCCGCCCTGATATTGCGGATAGCGTTCCAAAGCCGTGTATTCATCCATATTTCCGACGGAATTGCCCATGGCGTGCATGTATTCGCAGGAAATATACGGCTTCTTCGGGTTGGACTTGAGATATTCCTCGATTTCGTCGGCGTGCGCGTACATGCGGCTTTCGATATCGGTCACGTCGTCGAACGCGCGATCATGCACGGAACCTTCGTAATGCACGGGGCGGTTCGGGTCGATCGCGTGCGCGTGGGCGTGCATCGCGCGGAACACTTCGCCGGCGAACGACTCATTGCCAAGCGACCAGATGAGCACGCTCGGATGGTTGTAATCGCGGCGCATCATGCTGTTGATACGGTCCACGCACGCGTCCTCCCACTGCGGTTTGCTGCCCGGCACCGCAGTTTCGGGGGTTTCGATGTTGTTCGCAACCCAGCTGCCGTGCGTTTCAAGATTGGTTTCGTCGATCAGGTAGATGCCGTATTCGTCGCACAGGTCGTACCAGTATTCCTGGTTGGGATAGTGCGAGGTGCGGATGGCGTTGATGTTGTGCCTCTTGCAGAACGTGATGTCGTCGATCATGTCTTGCCTGGTGATGGCGCGGCCGCGCTTCGCGTCGAATTCGTGGCGGTCGGCGCCCTTGAAGACCACGCGCTTGCCGTTGAGCTTCATGATGCCGTCTTCGATACGGAATGTGCGGAAGCCGATACGCTGCACGATTTTTTCGACCAGCGGGCCGTCGTGGCCGACGACAAGCACCGTCAGCTCATACAGGGTTGGCTCTTCGGCGCTCCACGGCGCAATGTTCTTCAGCGCGCCGGAATTGAGGGTGATGGTTTCGTTGGCGCATTGCGTGGATTCCCACACCACAGTGCCGTTTGCGTCACGCAGTTTCGCCTTGACGGTGGCCGCGTCGCTTGCATTGTGCAACTGCAGGGTTGCATTCAGCGTTCCGGCGGCCATGGAGGGATTGTAGTCGGCTTCGATCTGCACGGTTTCGACATGCACGCGAGGCTGTGCGGCGAGCTCCACGGAACGGAACAGGCCGTGCAAACGCCAGAAATCCTGATCTTCCAGCCAAGAGGCGCTCGCGTATTCGTAGCAGGCGACGGTGAGCACGTTGTCGCCGTCAACGTTCAACGCTTCGGTGATGTCGAATTCGTTCGGGGTGAAACCATCCTCGCCATAGCCGACGAACGTGCCGTTGACCCACACGTAGATCGCGGTGGCCATGCCGTGGAACGTGATGCTGACGGTGCCGCCATTTTCCAGCGTCGCGGCGAGCGGACGGTCAAGCGTGAAGGAACGGCGGTAGATCGCCACATGATTGTTTTCGGGAACGTTCGGCTCCTGCGGATCCTCATGGCCATCCCATGGATACTGCACATTCACATATTTGTTCTTCAAATAGCCGGCCATCTGCAGGTGTTCGGGCACGTTGATCGCGCCGAAACCGGCATCGTTGAAGTCAGCTGCGGCGAACGGCGCGTTTTCCACGTCGACGTTGGCTGCCTGAGTGACGTTTACTTTCCATTCGCCGTCGAGATTCTGCTTTGGTTCGGTGGCTTCGCCCAGGAAATACCGATGATTGGAGTGCGCGGGCTTGCGATTCACCGCGAATACGGTCGGATCGGTGAGCCAGCTTGCGTTCGCCTGCCGCGCCTGCAGGATGCGTGATTCCGGAACCCCTTGCGTTTGCTGTGATTCTTGCAATTGCGTGGCTTCTTCTTGAGCTGCCATAGTAACTACCCCTATCCATTGCGACGTTGCCAATGTACGCTACGAATCATAGCGTAAGTAATTTTATTTACTAACATTCGATAACATATTACGCTTCCGCCAAAAATGGTAGCGACATTGCCGTCGGTGTTGCCGTGTAATCGAATGCGCGGTCGAAATAAGATTGCAGATTATGTTTCACGATTTTGTGAAATCTTGACAAAAGACGGTGCGTTGCGCTCTTGCAAAATGGTCACGGTGTGTAATAATGGCAGGAATGCACCGATGGCGCACGTCCGGTGTCCGCAACCGCGCAGCATTGCCCTGTCAGACGGAATCTGTGAAAATCGCAATTTTCCGCAGTTTTCGCACTATCGCAACGGCAGGGGAGGGCTGACTACTCCGCGGCGCTCCCAAGGAGGTCATCATGGTTGATCGCAAGGAAGATCAATCCACCCAATTCCGCGATACCAGTTCGGGAAATTTCGAACAAGCAGCAAAAACCGCGACGCAAACGCAAGTCGATCCGTCGCTCGCCGATGCGCAAACCGTAGCGCAATCGCTTGGTGTCGATTTGAATACCGGCCTGAGTCAAGCGGAAGCCAAGCGTCGACTCGACAAGTACGGACCGAACGAACTCGCGTCCGCACCACCGGTGCCGAAATGGAAGAAATTCCTCGAACAATTCAAAGACCCCCTTGTCTACCTGTTGCTGGCTGCGACCGGCATTTCGCTCGTCGCATGGTTCATTGAACGAGCCAACGCCGTACCGGGTGCGGAAGGCGGCGAAGCATTGCCGTTCGACGCCATCGTCATCGTGCTGATCCTCATCGTCAACGCGGTGCTCGGCTACATTCAGGAATCGAAGGCGGAAGCCGCCGTCGAAGCGCTCTCCAGCATGACCGCGCCGCAAACCAACGTGCTGCGTGACGGCAAAATCGAACGCATCAACACGGTTGACGTGGTGCCCGGCGACATCATCGTGCTCGGCGAAGGCGACTCCGTTTCCGCGGACGGACGCCTCTTCGCCGCCGCCAGCCTACGAATCGCGGAAGCCAGCCTCACCGGCGAAAGCGTGCCCGTCGGCAAAAAGACCGACACCCTCGCACAGGCGAAGGCCCTCGGCGACCGCGCCAACATGGTGTTCAACGGCACGTCCGTAACGCAAGGCACCGGCCGCGCCATCGTAACCAGCACCGGCATGGGCACGCAGGTCGGTAAAATCGCCGATCTGCTGCAAGCCACGGAAGACGACGAAACCCCGCTGCAAAAGGAAATGAACTACGTTTCCAAAATCCTCGGCAGCGCGGTATGCATCATCGCGGTCGTGGTGCTGGTCGCGCTCGCGCTTACCGAAGGCTTCCAAGACGTTCACGATGTGATCGATTCGCTACTGTTGGCCGTCTCGCTGGCGGTCGCGGCCGTGCCGGAAGGTTTGGCTGCGATTCTTACGGTGGTGCTCGCGCTCGGCGTGCAGCGCATGGCCATGCACAATGCGATCGTCAAGAAGCTGCATTCGGTGGAAACGCTCGGATCCGCGTCGGTGATCTGCTCCGATAAGACCGGCACGCTCACCCGCAATGAGATGACCGTGGAGCGCGTGGTCACTCCGAGCGGCGAAGTGCAGCTTACTGGCACCGGCTATGCGCCGGAAGGCCGCATGGTGGTCGATCCACAGACCATGGAACATGCGCAAATACGCGGGATCATCGAATCGGAAGCCGTTGCGACCCTTGCCGTGGGCGCGTTGGCGAACGACGGCGAACTGCGCGAATCTGCTGCTTCTGCCGGAAATGCGGAAAACGTAACGTGGGAGGCGGTCGGCGACCCGACCGAAGTCTCACTCATCGTCGCAGCACGAAAAGTGAAGGCGGATCGCAAGTACGCCAACTACGAGCGCGTTGGCGAAATCCCGTTTACTTCCGAACGTAAGCGCATGTCCATTGTGACACAAGACAACGCTGACGCCGGCCGCCTGACCGTCTTCTCCAAGGGTGCCCCCGATGTGCTTCTTGGATATTGCAGCAGGATTGCGGTCGGCGGTGCCGTTCGCCCACTTACGGAAGGTGATCGTCAGCAGATTCTTGCGACTGTCGAACAGCTTTCCTCCGACGCATACCGCACGTTGGGTCAGGCTTATCGTCCGCTCGGTACCGCTTCTCTTGCGCAAGTGCCGGGAATCATGCTGAATTCCGCAGGTCATGTTGCCGATATTGCGGAACAAAGCGATGTGCTTGAGAACGATTTGATTTGGGTCGGCATGATCGGCATCATCGATCCGCCGCGCACGGAAGTGCGTGATTCGGTTGCCGAAGCGCATCGCGCCGGCATTCGTACGGTAATGATTACCGGCGATCACCCGCTGACCGCGGCGCGCATCGCCACCGATCTGGGCATTATCGACAAGGGCGGCACGGCCATGACCGGCAGCCAACTCGACGAACTGCCCGACGAAGCGGCATTCGACAAGGTGACCAGCGGAGTGTCCGTCTACGCGCGAGTCGCGCCGGAACACAAGCTGAAGATCGTTGAATCCTTGCAACGGCAAGGCAATATCGTGGCCATGACCGGTGACGGCGTGAACGACGCTCCCGCAGTCAAAACCGCCGATATTGGCGTCGCCATGGGCATTACCGGCACTGAAGTGACCAAGCAGAGCGCGAAAATGATCCTCGCCGACGACAACTTCAGCACCATCGTCGCAGCCGTGCGTGAAGGACGCGGCATTTTCGACAACATCCGCAAGTTCCTGCGCTACCTGCTGAGCTCCAATGTGGGCGAAGTGTTCACCGTGTTCGGCGGGGTGATGCTCGCCGGATTCCTCGGCATCACCCAGCCCGGCAGCCAAGGCGTGACCGTGCCGTTGCTTGCCACGCAGCTGCTGTGGATCAACCTGCTCACCGACGCGGCACCCGCGCTCGCCATGGGCGTCGACCCGTCCACCGACGATGTGATGGCGCGCAAGCCGCGCAAACTCACCGATCGCGTGATTGACGCCGAAATGTGGGGCGACATCATTTTCATCGGTGTGATTATGGCGGCCGTCACCCTGATCGGCATGGACATGCACTTGGACGGCGGTCTGTTCACCGACCGCTCCGTCGATGCGATCGGCCACGACGCGCAAATGACTGAAGCGCGCACCATGGGCTTCACGATTCTCGTGTTCGCTCAAATGCTGAACGCGCTTGCCTCGCGCTCGCACTTGCAGTCAGCGTTCGTCGGACTGTTCTCCAACAAGTGGCTATGGGGCGCGATCGCGCTGAGCATGGTATTGCAGCTGGCGGTGATTTACATTCCGTTCCTCAACACCGCTTTCGGTACGGTACCGCTCAGCGTCGGCGCATGGGTCGAATGCCTCGGCCTTGCCATGATCGTGCTCATCGCTTCCGAACTGCGCAAATGCGTCCTCCGCGCCAGATAACGTCCGAAAGTGCGCAAAATCTCGGACGTTATCCAGCTTTCTGGAAGGGAAAGGTTTGTGAAGTCAATGATTGATGGGCTTCTTTCTTGCCTAATCTTTTTGGTGAGATGGGAGGTGCGCGGGATGCATTCGTTTGTCGAAGTATGGCGTCCGATGAAATTTAAGTGTTGTATCTAAATCAGATACAACACTTAAATTCATATCGGCGATACGCTTCTTTTAGGAAATCTGTTGGATCGCATTGAAGCGCTTCCGACAGACGCCTGGCTGTATCCAGCCGCATGCCTGAGGTTGAGCGATAGCCTGTCTCAAACCAAGAGATGTTCGGCTGGGGAATCCCTGTCATCTCTGACAACTCGCTTTGCGTATAGCCGCGAGTCCGACGAATGTCTCTTAGACCGGATTCAGCGCAGTGGATTCCACCTCTCCAACCTTCGTCGGGATGGAGCTCCAACACGTTGCAGTGCAATGCTTTGGCAATTTGGCAAGCGGTGTCCAAATGCATATTGCGTACGGTTTCCGGATTGTTTTCGAACATGGCGAGACGATCATGATCCACGCCGGAGAGCTCGGCCAGCTGTTCTAGAGACATTCCTTCTTTGAGTCTCAGGTCCTGTAGCCTCATAGGCTGCGCCTCCATGCCGTTCCCTCCCTTCACGGTATCACTGCGGAATATTCGATCCGTCTTCTATTTTGAGTCAAAAGCCTGCTCATGAAAGGGACCATCCCGTCTTGGCAGGTCATTTTGCTCTGCTGTGCCCCACAGGATAACAGAATCCCCTCAACGTATCGTTCCGTCAATTCCTGATAAGGCGACTCATACGACGAACATGTTTTCCGGAAGGATGAGCTGGTTTCTGTGGAAAAGGAGAAAGACGATTCAGATGGACGGAATCGGGACACGCCGAGGGATGTGTTTATTTGCAACGGTTTTAGGGTATCTTTGGAAGGGTCGATTTGCGTGATTGCCGGGGTTCGTGTAAATTGACTCTTCGCTGCCGCTCGGCGAGTGGTTCCCCGGTTGGGGTGCCTCGAGGCGGGTGAGCGGTGGTGGTTTGAGAACTCAAGAGCGTATTTGTACTACTTCTTTATAGTCAATGATTGCCAGTTCATCGTCCGCTCGTTCGCGAGTGGCCGGGAGGCCTTGAAGGACGGTG
>SAMEA3387472__coassemble_1312_pt1 | contig 15144 bp, 9 predicted proteins | sample SAMEA3387472__metabat2_high_PE_029 | metagenome-assembled genome bin SAMEA3387472 (sample SAMEA3387472) | Felis catus | biome: Faeces | place: United Kingdom | collected 2012 | reverse complement strand
AGCGACCTTACGCAGTGCCGAGTTCGGCTTCTTCGGGGTGGTGGTGTAAACACGGGTGCACACGCCGCGGCGCAGCGGGCTTCCCTTCAGTGCCAAAGTCTTGGACTTCTTCGGCTTTGCCTGACGTCCCTTACGGACGAGCTGTTCAATAGTAGGCAACTTGAATTCTCCGATTCAGTGGTTTCTCTTGCTTTTGTGTGACCGCCGCACTGCACCCACACTCCACGCATCTGAATCGTGAAGATAGCCACAGTCCACCGGCCCGATGGCCCATCCCTCTCTCACCGTCGCATTGCTGCGCGTGATGCAATCGAGTTCCGGGATATCCCAACCCGCACGCCTGTCACATAAGGCATGCCGTTGGCACACACGAATTATCAGTATACGGATTCCCAAGACATTCCAACATGCCGTGTCGCAAATCGCAAAAGGAATGGCCCCGGATCCTTTCGAATCCGGGGCCATCCACTCGGGAAGGAGGTTCCCACTTCTTTGCTACGCGCTACCTTACGCGCACTCTTCAGTCTCGTTGTCTGTTTTGCATTTGCGGCCCGGCGCCTGCGCCGTACTACCCCATTGCCGCTGTTTCGAATCGCTATTGTTCAGTTATATCTTAAAGGCGTTGCGCATGAACCTCACGGCCATCGGCGCTTCGTTGCGACCTGACGAATTCTCGACTGATCCACAACTCCGGCCTTCAGTTACAGTATACCCCAAAACGAACAAAAAACACGGGTGAAGACACCCTTAAATCCCAATAATTTCAATCATTTTGCCTACATCAGCGCAAAGCAACAAAACATCACAATGACACGTTTGCACCACTCAAAACAAAACATTCCCTGAATCGTTTTGAAAGATTCAGGGAATGCGCAATATGACGACGGAATCTACTGACGAATGTCAGCTGTTAGCTGTTTCGGCAGCGTCTTCGCGGGCCTTCGCAGCCGAGCCCTTCTCGCCATTGTCGGAATCAGGATGGATCTGATGCCTGTCATCATGCTCACGCCACCAGCTGGACAGCACGGAACCGGAAATGTTGTGCCAAACGCTGAAGAACGTGGACGGCACCGCGGCCAACGGATTGGAAGCGAACGACGTCAGCGCCAAAGTCGCTCCCAAAGCGGAATCCTGCATGCCGACCTCGAAGGTGATGGCTTTCTGCTGTGCATAACGGAAGCCCTTCGGATATACCTTGTACATAAGTTTGGAGAAACCGAAGCCCAACGCGTATCCGCACAGGTTGTGCAGAATGACCACCGGGATGGCAAGCAGCGAGGAAGCCACGAACAGCTTCGGACCGTTAGCTGCGACGACCACGCCGATGATAAGCAGGATGGCCACCTGGGACACGATCGGCAGAGCGACCGTAATCTTCTCGATCTTCTCGCCGAAAATAGCATGGCAGATCACGCCAAGAGCGATCGGGAACAGCACCACCTTGACCGCATTGAGGAACAGGGATTCCACCGGGACCGACACATACTGGGAAGCCAGCCACTGCATCAACAGCGGAATCATGAACGGCGCGCACAGCGTGGACAAAATGCCGATGGACACGTCCAGCGCCACATCGCCACGGCTCAGATAGCTCATCACGTTGGACGAGGTTCCGGACGGGCAGCAGCCGACCAGAATCACACCGACGGCGAGCGCACCATCAAGACGGAAAATCCAGCACAGCAGCACAGCCACCAACGGCATGATGACGAAGTGGGCCACGGTACCGACGATGACCATCAGAGGCTGGGTGAGAATGCGCTTGAAATCGTCAAGGGTCAAGGTAAGACCCATGCCGAACAGCACGATACCCAGGAAATAACCGGTATAGGATTTGCCCCACAAGCTTGCCTGCGGCACGAAATAGTTGAACACGGCCCACACAATCACAATCGCGGTGAACCACTTGGTGAGCCAATCACCAAACGCTTTGACCTTCTGCATGAATCTCTCTTCCTTCACATTTCACAGCTTTTCGGCCGATGATCCGCATACGCCGTAAACACTCCGAGACGGCCCACACCGCCATTACAGCACACCCTTACGCATGCAGCGACTACAAGGTACGCGTGAGTTTCGGATTTGTGTAATATGCCGTTCACATAATGAACAATCCACAGCGCAAGCCGACGACAGGCACGCGCAACACGCCGATGTAGACATAGCTGGAAAATCGTGTATAGTTTTCATCTGTTGCGCTTCTGTATGAAGCGAAAACATGGTGGCTATAGCTCAGTTGGTAGAGCATCTGATTGTGGTTCAGAAGGTCGCGCGTTCGAGCCGCGTTAGCCACCCCAGTAGAGACCTCGGAAGAAATTCCGAGGTTTTTTGCTATCCGGACGGCTTGAATACAGCAAACAGCCGGTCGCAAGTCATCAGCATAGGTCAGATAAAGGAGCGCATCATGCTGTCTTTTGAAAACGACTATTCCTGCACGGCAACACCGGAAATCATCGAACGCATCAGCGAAATCGCACAAAACCAATATCCGGGTTACGGCAACGACAGCATCTGCGAAAGCGCGAAAGCCAAAATCCGCGAAGCATGCGCCTGCCCTGACGCGCAGATTTTCTTCCTGGTAGGTGGCACGCAGACCAACCAGACCATCATCGACTCCATCACACCGCAGTATGCCGGCGTAATCGCGGCAAGCACAGGCCATGTGAACGTGCATGAGGCGGGCGCCATCGAATTCACCGGACACAAGGTGCTGACGCTCCCCCACCATGACGGCAAAATCGATGCGACCGAACTCGACGAGTACTGCGCCACGTTCTACGCGGACGGCAACTACACGCACATGGTGTTCCCCGGATGCGTCTACATTTCGCAGGCCACCGAATACGGCACGCTCTACACGCTCGCCGAACTTGAGGCGATCCGCAAGGTCTGCACGAAGTACGACATGCCGTTGTTCATCGACGGCGCACGACTTGGCTACGCGCTGACCGCAACCGGCAACGACGTGACGCTTGAAGACATCGCGCGTATCGCGGACGTATTCTATATCGGCGGCACCAAGGTGGGTGCCATGTTCGGCGAAGCGGTGGTGTTCACGCACGGCAACATGCCGAAGAACTTCGTGACGCTCGTCAAGCAGCATGGAGCTTTGCTCGCCAAGGGATGGCTGCTGGGCGTGCAATTCGACACGCTGTTCACCGACAACTTGTACTGCAGGATCGCCCGCCACGCCAACGATGCGGCCGACCGTATTCGCGAAGTGCTGGTGGAACGTGGCTATATGCTCACCTTCGACGCGCCGACCAATCAGATCTTCATCACGCTCGACAACGCGACATCCGAGCGTTTGCAGCGCAATGTGCGCCTCGGCTTCATGGAAAAGGCCGACGACACGCACACGGTGATGCGCATCTGCACCAGCTGGGCCACCACCGATGAGCAGGTGGAGCAGCTGATCGCATTGCTGTAGCGCGCATCGTCGCTGTCAATCGGAAAAATAATCATTACGACAAACAACAAAAAGGCGCAGGAATTACATCCCGCGCCTTTTTGCTTACGTTACGATCATTTATCACGCATGTGGTTCCATTTATGCTGATTGTTACGCATTGATTTGCTTATTGGCATTATCGGCGATCGCCTCGCGTTCCATAGCCACGAATTTACGCACGGAAGCAGCCACCGAATAATGCTCTTTAGTGTGTTCGGCATAGATTTCGCCCCATTTCGACAGTTCATCGGGGTGATCGACCCACCAATCGATGCGCCTTGCCAACGCTTCCACATCGTCGACAGGGAATAGCGATTCGTCACGTAACGCGAACTGGCCTGCGGCGCTCAACGGAGACGATGCGATGACCGGCACCAAACCGGCGGCCATACCTTCAATGACGCTCACCGATTCGAGATCGGCAATCGAAGGATGCGCCAGCAAATCGCCGGAACGCAGCAACGCGGGCATTTCGGTGTTCTTATGAAATCCGATCGATGCCGGTCGGGAAAGCAAACGTGCGGCGAGTCGCTGCAATTTCTTTTTCAAAGGACCGGTGCCGGCAATCGTCAGTTCAATATCTTGCGCATGCCTGCAACGGGCGATCGCATGAATTAATGCGACATGATTCTTTTCGTTCGTCAATCGTCCGGAAGCGACAATGTGGAACGGAACCGAAGCAGACTTCCCTGCATCGCGCTGCGTTTTCGCAGTGAATCGTGATTCATATCCGTTGGAAATCACATGCAGTTTCGATTTGTACCCGTGAGAACGCAGCAAACTTGCGCCAAGCGCGGTCGGCACATGCACATGGTCGATTTTGCGGTACAGCCACAAATTGAACAGCCAGTAGATGAACTTGTCGATGCCCGGAATATATTTCAGCGGACCTGCCGAATACGTGATGTTCTCCGGCTGCACATGATAGCCCGCAGTAACCGCGATTCCCATCTGTTTGGCGACTTTGCACGCATGCTGGCCAAAACGGAACGGCGTGTAGATGTGCACCACGTCCACGCCTCGGAACGCGGTTCTGAACAGCGTGTCGCTCGGTTCGGCGAACTGCATCTGCTGCTTTTTCGCCACCCAACTGACCAGAGGCACATGGTTGACTCGTGCCGGGTATTCAGGCGCACCAATGCCCACAAGCCTGACCGTATGGCCTTGCCGCTTCAATTCCTCCGCCCACTGCAACGCCGAATTCGACGTGCCGTTACCTCGGTTTCCCGACGTATCGACCACCATGGCGATGGTCAGGGGGCGCTGTGTTTCTTCCTGTTCCGTCTCAGACATGCACTCCATCCTACGCCGATGGCACAATGGAAGACATGACTGAAGAGAATCATGCCTTAGGCACTCCGCTTGGTAAGCATCCGACTCGTGTTCTATTTCTTGGCTCCGGCGAGCTAGGCAAGGAAGTCACCATTGAATTGATGAGACTTGGCGCATGGGTATGTGCGGCCGATTCCTATGAGGGCGCTCCGGCACAGCAGGTGGCGCACGAATACCGTGTGCTCGACATGGCCAATGCCGAACAGTTGCGAGCATTGTTCGACGAAATTCAGCCGGACATCATTGTGCCGGAAGTCGAAGCGATCGCCACCAGCGAACTGGCTGTCGCAGCCGAACGTGGCGCCCAAGTGGTACCTAGCGCCGAAATCGCATCCATTTGCATGGATCGTGAACGTTTGCGCGTACTTGCGCATGAGGAATTGGGATTGCCGACCACGCCGTACCGCTTCGCAGGCTCGCTGGAAGAGCTTCGCGCTGGGGCAAAAACGGTTGGCTACCCGTGCGTGGTCAAGCCGATTATGAGTTCTTCCGGTCACGGCCAGTCCGTGGCGCGTTCCGCCGATGCGATTGATGCGGCTTGGGTTGAGGCACAGGAAGGTCGTCGCGCGCACGACGAGGGAGACGTTTCCCGAGTGATTGTAGAAGCGTTGGCTCCGCTTGATTACGAGCTGACGGTGCTGACCGTCAGCTCCAGCGCCGGCATCGTGACCTGCGCTCCGATCGGACAGCGTCAGGAAAGCGGCGACTATCGCGAATCCTGGCAACCGGCCTCCTTCACACAGGATGTGCTTATGCAGGCGCAACGCATAGCGTGCACCGCAGTGGAAGGTCTGGTGGCGAAGGCCAAGGCTTCCGGCGAGAAGGGTTGGGGTGTGTTCGGCGTGGAGCTGTTCGTGCTGACCGACGGTTCCGTGCTGTTCAATGAAGTCTCCCCACGTCCGCATGACACTGGCATGGTCACGATGGCGTCGCAAAGGTTAAGCGAATTCGCGTTACATGCGCGTGCGATTCTCGGTTTGCCGATTACGCAGGAACATGTCGCCTTGTCGATCCCGGACGGTGCCGTCGCGGCAAGCCATGCGATCGTCATTCAGGGCGATGGTGAAGCCGAATTCCGCAACGTCGCCACCGCTTTGTCTCAGCCGGGCACCGATCTGCGTATTTTCGCGAAGCCGGAAGTGCACGGCCATCGTCGCATGGCAGTCGCGCTGGCCATCGGAACAGATGAGGCCGACGCGCGTGCTAAAGCCGAGAATGTGGCCGAATCGCTCGAAATCGACATCGCCTGACGCACTATTGCCGGATACTGACGGAAGACTGCCGGAACGCGCCCAAAAACCATTCGATTGTAGCCTCCCGTTGGTATCTTGTTAACCGTCAAGTTCACCAAACTATCTACCTCCCAAACACCAGGAAAGGCGAGTAATGGAGAAGTTGGAAAAGCTCTACGAGGGCAAAGCCAAGCAACTGTACGCAACTGACGATCCGGAGGTGCTCTGGGTCGAATACAAGAACTCCGCTACCGCAGGTGACGGCGAAAAGAAGGAAGACTTCGCCGGCAAGGGCAGGCTGAACAACCTCATCACCACGCTGATCTTCGATCTGCTCAAGAAGCGTGGTATCAACAGCCATCTGGTGGCCCGCGTGGGCGAAACCTCCCAGCTGGTCAAGAAGGTCACCATGTTCCCGCTCGAGATCGTGCTGCGTAACACCGCCGCCGGCCACTTCTGCTCTCGCTTGGGTGTGGAAGAGGGCATCGAGCTCAAGGAGCCGGTGCTGGAGTACTTCCTGAAGAACGATGATCTGCACGATCCGTTCGTGAACGACGACGATCTGGTTGCGTTGGGCGTCTGCACCCGTGAGGATCTGGCTGAGATCGCGCCTCTCGCACGCCGCATCAACGAAGCCCTGATCGAGATCTTCGCCAAGATCGACGTCAAGCTTGTGGACTTCAAGATCGAAATGGGTCGTACTTCCGACGGCACCCTGCTGCTCGCCGACGAGATCACCCCGGATTCCTGCCGTCTGTGGGATCAGCGTGATCATTCCGGCAAGGTGGAGCATCTCGACAAGGATCTGTTCCGCCGCGACCTGGGCGACATCATTCCGGCTTACGAAGAGGTCGAAAGCCGCTTGGCTGAACTCGCCAAGTCCGAAGGCATTGAAGTAGCCGAATAATACTTGCGATAGCCCGCATCTGCAGTACAAACTCGGATGCGGGCTTCATCGTTTTTGAAAATCTTATTTTTATCAATCTCACCAAGCCCCTCTTTCAAGGAGTCAACCATGGTTTTTCGCGTGTACGTGGAAAAGAAGCAGGGTTTTGATGTCGAGGCCAAGCAGCTCGCCAACGAGCTGAAGACCATTCTTGGCATCGCATCGCTGAAGAATGTGCGTCTCGTCAATCGTTATGACGTGGAAGGCATTAGCGAGGAACTGTTCGCACAGGCCACCCCTACCGTGTTCAGTGAGCCGCAGGTCGATAATGTTTCCGCCGATTTGCCTGATTTCGGTTCTGATAATGTGTTTGCCGTAGAGTATCTGCCCGGTCAGTTCGACCAGCGTGCGGATTCCGCCAGCGAATGCATTCAGCTGATCTCCCAGGGCGAGCGCCCGACTGTTCGTTCCGCCAAGGTGTATGCACTTGAAGGCGAGCTGGGCGACGCCGACATCGCCGCCATCAAGCATTATGTGATCAACCCGGTCGAGGCTCGCGAAGCTTCGCTGAATACCAAAACCACGTTGAAGACGCAGGTGCCGGTACCGGGCAAGGTGGAGGTCATCGAAGGCTTCCGCACCATGAGCGACGCCGATCTTGAGCAGTTCATCGCCGACCGTGGCCTGGCCATGGATTTGGCTGACCTGCAGTTCTGCCGTGCTCACTTCACCGAGGAACAGCGTGATCCGACAATCACGGAAATCAAGGTGATCGACACGTATTGGTCCGATCATTGCCGTCACACCACGTTCGGCACGCAACTTGATGATGTGCAGATTGACGACGCGACCGTGCAGGCCGCGTTCGATAAGTATCTTAAGATGCGTCACGAGCTTGGCCGCGACGAAAAGCCCGTATGCCTTATGGATATGGGCACCATCGGCGCGAAGTGGCTCAAGAAGAACGGTATTCTGAAGAATCTTGACGAATCCGAAGAAATCAACGCCTGCACTGTCAAGGTGAAGGTTGATGTGAATGGCCATGATGAGGATTGGCTGTTCCTGTTCAAGAACGAAACCCACAACCACCCGACGGAAATCGAACCGTTCGGCGGTGCGGCAACCTGCATCGGCGGCTGCATCCGCGACCCGCTTTCCGGCCGTTCCTACGTGTATCAGGCCATGCGCGTGACCGGCGCCGCCGATCCGACCATGCCGGTGTCCGAGACGCTTGAAGGCAAGCTCCCCCAGCGCAAGCTCGTCACCACCGCCGCCGCCGGTTATTCCTCCTACGGCAACCAGATCGGCCTGGCCACCGGTCAGGTGGACGAAATCTACCACCCCGGATATGTGGCCAAGCGCATGGAGGTCGGTGCGGTTGTGGCCGCGACTCCGGCCGATCATGTGCGCCGCGAAACCCCGGCTCCGGGCGACAAGGTCATCCTGCTCGGCGGGCGTACCGGCCGTGACGGCATCGGCGGCGCCACCGGCGCGTCCAAGGCGCATAACGTCGAATCCCTGGAGCTTGACGGCGCCGAGGTGCAGAAGGGCAATGCTCCCGTCGAACGTAAGCTGCAGCGTCTGTTCCGCCGCGGTGACGCATGCCGTCTGATCAAGCGCTGCAACGATTTCGGCGCCGGCGGCGTGTCCGTGGCGGTCGGCGAGCTGGCCGACGGCCTGTATGTTGATCTCAACAAGGTGTCGAAGAAGTACGAAGGCTTGGACGGCACCGAACTTGCGATTTCCGAATCTCAGGAGCGCATGGCCGTGGACGTGGCCGCCGAGGATGTGGACGAGTTCCTGGGCTACGCCAAGGAAGAGAATCTCGAGGCCGAAGTCATCGCGACAGTGACCGAAGAGCCGCGCATGACGATGGTATGGAACTGCGACACGATCGTGGATCTGTCCCGCGAGTTCCTCGCCTCCAACGGCGCTCCGAAGCATCAGGTGGTGCATGTCGAAGCTCAGCAGGCCTACACCACCCCGTGGGCTTCCGGTTCCTTGTCTGACCGCATGCATGCCATGCTCACCGATCTGAACGTGGCTTCCAACAAGGGTCTTTCCGAGCGTTTCGACTCCACCATCGGCGCAGGCACCGTGCTCATGCCGTTCGGCGGGCGTAAGCAGCTGACCCCGAACATGGCCATGGTCGCCAAGCTGCCGGTGTTCGGCGAGACCACCACCGCCTCCGCGATGGCTTGGGGCTTCAACCCGTACATCATGGAGCAGAACCAGTTCACAGGCGCTTATCTGTCTGTGGTCGAGTCGCTCTCGAAGCTGGTGGCCGCCGGTTTCGAACATGAGAAAGCGTATCTGAGCTTCCAGGAATACTTCGAGAAGCTACGCGACGAGCCGGAGCGTTGGGGCAAGCCGATGGCCGCCGTACTGGGCGCTCTAATGGCGCAGGTCGATCTAGGCGCTGGCGCAATCGGCGGTAAGGACTCCATGTCCGGCACGTTCGAACAGCTGGACGTTCCGCCGACCCTGATCTCCTTCGCCGTGGCTGTGGGCAACATGAAGCGTGCCACTTCCCCAGAGTTCAAGGGCGCTGGTCACCGTGTGATCCGCATCGCACCGCGTTACCAGGCCGACGGCCTCACACCGGACAAGGATTCGCTGCTGGAGGTGTTCTCCGCAGTCGAGGAGCTCACCGATTTCGGCGATGCGCTGGCCGTGTCCACGCCTGGCTACGGTGCCACCGCCGAGGCTATCTTCAAGATGACTGTCGGCAACCAGATCGGCGTGAAGCTGGCCGATGGCATCAGCGTGGACGACCTGTTCGCCCCGGCCTATGGTTCCTTCATCATCGAACTTGCCGACACCGCGAAGGTTCCGGCCGTATCCAACCTGGTTGAGGTCAGTGAGGTCGGCGAGACCACCGAGGCCTACCAGTTCGTGGCAGCCGGTGAGACGCTGGATCTGGCCGAACTGCAGGACGCTTGGGAGGGCGGCATCGAATCCGTGTTCCCGTACCGATCCAAGGGCGACGAAAAGGGCAAGACCGTTGAGACCGTGTCCTTCAATGCGCCGAAGAAGACCGTATACACCGGCGCCGGCGTCGCCAAGCCGCATGTGATCATCCCCGTGTTCCCCGGCAACAACTGCGAATACGATTCCGCAGCAGCCTTCGAGCGCGCGGGTGCCGACGTGAGCACGCTCATCGTGAACAACCTCACCCCTGCTGCTGTGGCTGAGTCCACCGCAGCTTTGGTTGAGGAAATCAAGAAGAGCCAGATCATCATGATTCCTGGCGGCTTCTCCGGCGGCGACGAGCCAGATGGTTCCGCCAAGTTCATCACCGCGTTCTTCCGTGCTCCTGCCGTTACCGAAGCGGTGCGTGACCTGTTGAACAACCGTGATGGTCTGATGCTCGGTATCTGCAATGGTTTCCAGGCGCTCATCAAGCTGGGCCTGGTGCCGTACGGCGACATCGTGCCGATGACCGCCGAATGCCCGACGCTGACGTTCAACACCATCGGCCGCCACCAGAGCCGTCTGGTGCGCACCCGCGTGGCGTCGAATCTCTCCCCGTGGCTGGCAAAGACCGAGGTGGGCGACATGCACACCATCGCCATCTCCCACGGCGAAGGCCGTTTCGTGGCTTCCGACGATATGCTCGCCCAGCTCAAGGCCAATGGCCAGATCGCCACGCAGTACGTGGACGAGGCCGGCGTGCCGGGCATGGACCTGAGCGTGAACCCGAACGGTTCACTGCTGGCCATTGAAGGCATCACCAGCCCGGACGGCCGCGTGTTCGGCAAGATGGGCCACTCCGAGCGTTACAGCAACGGTACGTTCAAGAACGTGCCCGGCGAGAAGGATCAGCCGCTGTTCGCAGCCGGCGTGGAGTACTTCGCCGCCTGATCCACGACCGCATCCATAAAAGCGTTCTGACGTAGATTCGAACATACAGAGGCTGTCTGGTTTGATCGGGATTCCTCCCTAATCAAACCAGACAGCCTCTTTTTTGGTCTCCGACGCATGTTAGGCGGAGAGGTAGCCTTCGGAGAGATTGACGGGGGTGTTGGCGCGTTTCACTGCTTCGTTGGAATGGGTGGCGGCTTGTTTGATGATGTCGTCGTAGCCGGTGAGAGCGGCGAAAGGCATGAATTGCGCGGCACGGTTGTGCATGCTCATGTGCGGACGCGTGCGCGAGCGATGATGAGGCAAGTTGATGATGTCATCGTAACGGTCGGTTTGCTGCAACCTCACGCTGCATGACCTCCAATCTGTCGGTTGCGCTGTTGACCTGTGGCATCAGCGAACATGTCCATTCCTTTGATGACGGCGTTTTTGCCGAACTTGCGTTTGATGTCAAGAATCGTCTGTTGCACATGCTGTTCGGAAATCTCATCGACAACCTGCATATCGTCAGTATAGGAAGACCGCGCGTTGTTATCGACGTTATCACTGCAATCGTTGCTATCGCTTCCATTTGAGACTTCCTGCATATCCGAAAACAGATCGGGCTGAACGTAATTCGCCGCAGCATTCCGCTCAGCCAGCTGTTCGACCGTTTGCAAATCAGAAGCAACCACATTCAATCGACGTACCAACAGCCGATGATCGACGATTCTGCAGAACAATTCGTCAACCGCATCGCATATGCGCGTGGTGGATGACGTATGGTCGCCCAGACCAATCGACCCTATAGCCGGCTTGGGCACACGCCGACCATACCTATCAAGAGTTACGGGACCGCTATATTCGGCAATGGCTCGCTCAGCCATCGCCTTCAATTCCGGAGTGCCACACTCCCCTAGCCGCTTTGGATCAAGACTGGCGGTATCGTAACCGACCATCAACCCCATATGGCCGGCCTTCACACCTTTGGCAACCAAGTCCAAAGACAAGGTGTCCGCCATTTCTCTCACAATCAGCCGTGCCGAGTCAAAACCGACCGCGCCCGTAATCACCTGCCCCGAACTCATACTATGACCAGCTGGCTTATACGCTTTGATGTCGGCGATCGTGCAAGGTTCCCAACCCCACGCATGGTCGATAAGCAGCTCGGCGTTCACACCGAACATCTTGTACAGCAGGCCCTCGTTGTAATACTCGTCGGCACGGCCTATGGAACATCGGGCTATATCGCCCATTGTCATTAGACCTTGGGCTTCGAGCTTCTTCGCATACCCTCGTCCCACACGCCAGAAATCAGTCAACGGCCTGTGCGCCCATAACAGCCGACGATACGACATCTCATCCAATTGCGCGATACGCACGCCATCCTTATCCGCGGGAATATGCTTGGCGACCACGTCCATAGCCACTTTCGCCAAATACATATTCGTACCGATACCGGCCGTTGCGGTGATGCCCGTCTCCCGAAGAATCTGCTGGATCATTTCACGGGCCATATCATGCGCGCTTTTGCCGTAAGCCCGCAAATACCCGGTAACATCCATGAATACTTCATCTATCGAATAGACATGAATGTCAGCTTCGGATACGTATCTTAAATATATGCTGTAGATTTTCGCACTGATGTTGAGATAATGCGACATTCGAGGCTTCGCTATATACACGCCGGCAGCCAGATTCGGATTAGCTGCGAGCGCTTTCGCATCATACGATTCACCTCTCAGCACACCGCCCGGTGCCGCTGCCCGCCGTGCAGCATTGACTTCTTTAAGCTTCGCTTTGACTTCGAACAGTCTCGCCCGCCCCGGCAGTCCATATGCTTTGAGCGATGGCGACACGGCAAGACAGATGGTTTTGTCGGTGCGCGATTGGTCGGCCACTACCAGATGCGTGGATAGAGGATCGAATCCGAGTTCCGCACATTCCGAAGACGCATAGAAGGATTTCAGATCGATAGCGATATAGGTACGTTCGGCCATCTTCAGACTCCTTCCATGATTTGGCTCCATCTTGAAACGTCAACGAGCACTTCGCCTCGCAAAGCACCGACAAAGCATCGCCGATGCACCGCACTGTATTTTCCTGCATTCAGCATATCAGAGAGTTCGAACAATTGTTCGACACATCCGACATGCCAAGTGCCCCTAAGGACTCCACGGAAACCGCCGATTGTAGCCTCCGGTTGGTAGGGTTGAACGGTAGCGAATCCCTTGTCTCCATGGTTTTGGAAGGAGCTTTGGCTTGTCAGCTGAACTCGAAGACATCCACGAGGAATGCGGTATTTTCGGCGTTTGGGGCCACCCGGACGCCGCCCGACTCACCTACTTCGGCCTGCACGCGCTGCAGCATCGTGGTCAGGAAGGCGCCGGCATTGTCTCGAACGATAACGGTCATCTCATCGGTCATCGCGGAACGGGTCTGTTGACCCAAGTGTTCGGCGACGAACGCGAAATCGAACGCCTGAAGGGAGACAAGGCGATCGGCCATGTGCGTTACGCCACTGCCGGTTCAGGCGGCACCGACAACATCCAGCCATTCATCTTCCGCTTCCATGACGGCGATATGGCCTTGTGCCACAATGGCAATCTGACGAACTGCCCGACTCTGAGGCGTCAGTTGGAAGACGAAGGCGCAATCTTCCACTCCAATTCCGACACCGAAGTGTTGATGCACCTGTTGCGCCGCTCCACACAGCGTACGTTCATGGACAAGCTCAAGGAAGCGCTCAACACCGTGCATGGCGGTTTCGCCTACCTGATCATGACCGAAGACGCCATGATCGGCGCGCTTGATCCGAACGGTTTCCGCCCGCTTTCCCTCGGCAAGATGAAAAACGGCGCTTATGTGCTCGCTTCCGAAACCTGCGCGCTTGACGTTGTCGGCGCCGAATTGGTGCGCAATATTCGCCCGGGCGAAATCGTGGTTATCGACGATCACGGCTACAAGATCGTGCAGTACACCAATCAGACCCAGTTGGCCATCTGCTCGATGGAATTCATCTACTTCGCACGCCCCGATTCCGACATTTACGGCGTAAACGTGCATTCCTCCCGCAAGCGTATGGGTGCGCGTCTGGCCCAAGAATCGCCGGTCGAGGCCGATATGGTCATCGGCGTGCCGAATTCCTCGCTGTCCGCGGCCTCCGGCTATGCGGAAGAAGCTGGTCTGCCAAACGAGATGGGCCTGATCAAGAACCAGTATGTGGCTCGAACCTTCATCCAGCCGACGCAGGAACTGCGCGAGCAGGGCGTGCGCATGAAGCTGTCCGCCGTGCGCGGCGTGGTCAAAGGCAAGCGCGTGATCGTTATCGACGATTCCATCGTGCGCGGTACCACGTCCAAGCGCATCGTACAGTTGCTGAAGGAAGCTGGCGCCGCCGAAGTGCACATGCGTATCAGCTCGCCGCCGCTGAAGTACCCGTGCTTCTACGGCATCGACATTTCCACCACCAAGGAGCTCATCGCCGCAAAGAAGTCCGTTGAAGAAATTCGCGATTTCATCGGCGCCGATTCTCTGGCCTTCCTTTCGCTTGACGGCTTGGTCGATTCCATTGGTTTAGGAGCGGACGCCCCGTACGGCGGTCTGTGCGTGGCCTACTTCAATGGCGACTACCCGACCGCACTCGACGATTATGAAAGTGATTTTTTGAAGTCCCTTACTCCTGAAGATCGCGTGCGTCTGCCTGAATTCGCCTTGTATAAGAGCAAGTACGAGGGCAACGAATACACCACTACTTCATCCCAAGAAGAACACTGAACCCGAGAAAGGTTTGATATGCCAAAAGCATATGAGGAAGCCGGCGTAAGCGTCGAGGCCGGTTACGAAGTCGTCAAGCGCATCAAGTCCCATGTGGCGCGCACCAACCGTCCGGGCGTGGTCGGCGGTATCGGCGGCTTCGGCGGCCTGTTCGATCTGGCTTCCCTCGGATACAAGGAGCCGGTGCTGATTTCCGGCACTGACGGCGTCGGCACCAAGCTGGTCGTTGCCAAGATGGCCAACAAGCACAACACCATCGGCATCGACTGCGTGGCCATGTGCGTCAACGATATTGCCGCTCAGGGTGCGGAACCGTTGTTCTTCCTGGATTACATCGCCTGCGGCAAGAACGATCCAGCACTGCTCGAGCAGGTTGTGGCTGGCGTTGCCGACGGCTGCGTACAGGCTGGTTCCGGTCTGATCGGTGGCGAAACCGCTGAAATGCCGGGTATGTATGACGAAGACGAGTACGATCTGGCCGGTTTCGCGGTCGGCGTTGCCGAGAAGTCCGCAATCGTGGACGGCTCCACCATCGCTGAGGGCGATGTGCTCATTGGTCTGCCGTCCACCGGCGTACATTCCAACGGCTTCTCTCTGGTGCGCAAGGCCCTGTTCGAGCAGGC
>SAMEA3387472__coassemble_1389_pt1 | contig 19553 bp, 8 predicted proteins | sample SAMEA3387472__metabat2_high_PE_029 | metagenome-assembled genome bin SAMEA3387472 (sample SAMEA3387472) | Felis catus | biome: Faeces | place: United Kingdom | collected 2012 | reverse complement strand
TCTGGTGGACCGCGGCGACTCCGAGGTGTGGGGCGTGCTCGAAGAGGTCATCGCCGAGCACCCGGTGCTGCTCAACCGTGCGCCTACGCTGCACCGTCTGGGTATTCAGGCATTCGAGCCGATCCTGGTGGAAGGCAAGGCCATCCACCTGCCGCCGCTTGCCTGCGCCGCATTCAACGCCGACTTCGATGGCGATCAGATGGCAGTCCACCTGCCGCTGTCCGCTGAAGCCCAGGCTGAAGCACGCTCCCTGATGATGGCTTCCGACAATATTCTGAAGCCGGCTGACGGCCACACCGTGACCATGCCGAGCCAGGATATGATCCTCGGTCTGTACTACCTGACCACCGTCATCGACGGTGCCAAGGGCCAGGGACGCGTGTTCTCCTCGCTGGAAGAGGCCGAAATGGCCCTCGACAAGCATGAGATCGACATGCAGGCCAAGGTGCTTATCCGCCTTCCGGAAGACTTTGTGCTGCCGAAGGGCTGGGAGCCGAGCGAAATCGAAGTCGTCGATCCGGAACCGGGCAGCCCGGCCGTGGTGAAGGAAGAGCGCTTCCATGATGGTTCCGTGCTTTTCGCAACCTCCTATGGCCGTATTCTGTTCAACAGCACGCTGCCGGTGGATTACCCGTTCGTGAACGATCAGGCTCCGAAGAAGCGTCTGAGCAAGATCGTCGACGACATCGCAACCCGTTACTCCACCGCACAGGTGGCGGCAACGCTGGACGCGCTGAAGGATATGGGCTTCACCCGCGCACCGTGGTCCGGTGTGTCCTTCGCGTTCTCCGACGTTATCCAGCCGTCCGAGCGCGACGAGTACATCGAGAAGTACGAAGCCGAAGCCGACAAGGTCAACGAGAACTACGAAATCGGTATGCTCACCGAAGAGGAGCGCCGTCAGGAACTCATCGACCTGTGGACTAAGTGCACCAGCGAGGTTTCTGAGGCGGTCGAGGAACACTTCGACTCCAAGAACAACCTGGCTATCATCGTGCAGTCCGGTGCACGAGGAAACATGATGCAGATCAACCAGATCGCAGGCATGCGAGGCCTCGTGGCTAACCCGAAGGGCGAGATCATTCCTCGACCGGTGAAGTCCAACTACCGTGACGGCCTGTCCGTGCTGGAATACTTCATCTCCCAGCACGGTGCACGTAAGGGTCTGGCCGATACCGCACTGCGTACCGCAGAGTCTGGCTACCTGACCCGTCGTCTGGTGGACGTTTCCCAGGACGTAATCGTGCGCGAAGAGGATTGCGGCACCAAGCGTGGCCTGACGATGAAGGTCGGCGAGCGTGATGCTGAAGGCAACCTGCATCTGGTCAAGGCCGCCGATGGCGGTCCGTACTCCCGTCTGCTTGCAACCGACGTGATCGATCCCGCCGACGGCGAGACCGTGCTGTACAAGGCCGGTGACGCGCTGTCCATGGACGTGCTCAACGATCTTGTTGCCCACGACGTGGAAGAGGTCAAGGCCCGTTCCGTGCTTACCTGCGAATCCAAGCGCGGCGTGTGCGCCAAGTGCTATGGCTGGTCGCTGGCCACCAACAAGCTGGTGGATGTCGGCGAGGCCGTTGGCATCGTGGCCGCACAGTCCATCGGCGAGCCTGGTACCCAGCTGACGCTGCGTTCCTTCCACTCCGGTGGCGTTGCTTCCGCATCCGATATCACCCAGGGTCTCCCTCGTGTTACTGAGCTTTTCGAAGCCCGTACTCCGAAGGGTGAGGCCCCGATCGCAGAGTTCGCTGGCGTGGTCAAGGTGGAAGATACCGAGCGCGGCCGTCAGGTCATCCTGAAGCCGGACGACGATTCCGTCGAGCCGATCGCCTACCCGGTGACCCGTCGCGCCCCGATGATGGTCAAGGACGGCGATCATGTCGAAGCCGGCACCCAGCTGATCGAAGGCTCCGTTGATCCTAAGAAGATCCTACGCATCCTCGGCCCGCGTGCTGCCCAGGTGAACATTGTGGAGGAAGTGCACACCGTGTACCGCTCCCAGGGCGTGGATATCCACGATAAGCACATCGAGGTCATCGTGCACCAGATGCTGCGTCGTATCACGGTGATCGATTCCGGCGATACCGACCTTCTTCCGGGTGAACTGGTGGATCAGGCCCGCTTCAAGGCCGCCAATATGAAGGCCGTGAAGGAAGGTGGCAAGCCTGCTGCCGGTCGTCCGGAGCTGATGGGCATCACCAAGGCCTCGCTGGCAACCGATTCCTGGCTGTCCGCGGCTTCCTTCCAGGAGACCACCCGCGTGCTTACCGAAGCCGCTCTGAGCCAGAAGGTCGATGACCTCAAGGGCCTCAAGGAGAACGTCATCATCGGTAAGCTCATCCCGGCAGGTACCGGCCTTGCCCGTTACCGTAACGCCGTGGTCGAGCCTGACAAGGCCATTCGCGACACCATCTACCCGAACTTCGGTTTGGGTGGCGACGAGTCCGATGCCGCCTTCGGCGACGCCGATCTGTCCGAAGTCGACTTCTCGAACATCGACTTCGGAGATCTGAAGCTCGGCGACGACTTCAATCCGGATGACTTCCTGGACGACAATGGCGGTCAGATGGATTTGGGCGACACCCTGTGATCCGAAAAGCGATGATGGAATGGCATAACGTCTGAAATCATCTCAATACATGAATGGGGATTGGCTGGAAACAGCTGATCCCCATTTTTTAATGCGGAACTATTTTTAATGCGGAACTGCAGTTGCTGCGATCCCTACGACAACAGTCAGCCTATTGCGGAACCGTACGTATTGCAGAGCGGATATCTTCATCGCAAAATCGCATGGCAAATTACAATGAAGGTATGAGCTTTCTTCCATATCCGCCTCCACCTGAACCAGGTTGGTATGACGATGATGCCACAGTAATGTCTTCTCTCGTTGAGCCCGCCATGGCGGAGGCTGCGCAGTCGCAGCCAACATCGCAGCCAACATACGAATCACCGGAATCCCAAGCATTCCAAGCATTGGAAAATGTGCAGGAATCCGCGGAATCGTATGCGGCGAACATACAGCCGGTGGAACAGGCTGCCGCAGCGCTGGAACCGTCCGACGTCGAACCGGTCAATGACGATGATGACATCGACTGGGATGGCACGGTGCTGTCTTCGACGTTCACCATGAAGCAGCCGAAGCTGGAGTATGTGCTTTACAACGAGCAGACCGGCCAGGAAGTGATCGTCGATATGGGTGTGCTGCTGGGGCGCAAGCCTTCCGCTGAAGTGCCGGAAGGTGCGAAATTCGTGAAGTTGGAGGATCCGACGCGCACCATCTCACGCAATCATGCGGCGATCAGCTTCGATCAGGATGGCGTATTGTGGATCGAGGATTACGGTTCGCTCAACGGCACGTACATCATTCAAGGCAATGAGGAGATCAAGGTCGAACGCAAGCCGATGAAGCTTGACGCGCCTTGCACGGTGCGTATCGGAGACCAGTTCTTCACTTTCGAACAGCGCTGATTTCCTTCGCGCCGCGATACATGTTGCGTCGTCAATCCATAAATGAGGATGACGGCGCAACGAACATATTATGGTACGAAAGCTTACCGATGCAAGCGGCTTTTATTAGGCCTTATTAGGCCTTGTTTGGCGGCTTTCGTCGGGCTTTTGCCAAATTCTACCAAGGGTTACCGTCGCAGACGGATGGCTGCGTTGATGGCGGAATCATTGAGACTGGCAAGCCAGTTGAGCAGATCCGGGTAGATATGCGGATTGCGCGCAAGGAAGGGGTGCAGCTCCGGAGCTTTGCTTGCGATTTCAGCCATCAGCATCTGATCTTCCGTGGTCATGGCCAATTCCGCGGTGAAACCAGCGTTCGACGCGACTGGCTCTTGCGGCTGAATCGGCGAAAAATCAGCCGCTTCAGACAGGTCTGCGGGGTTGGTATATGGGTCGACGTATTCCGTCGAAGCATCGTTCGCCATATTCGATGCAGGTGTTGCCGCAAACGGCTCAGGCTGGCATTGCTGGGTTGCCGGCGGCTGGTGCTGCGCCTGATATTGCACTTCCGATGATTGCTGCGGCTGCTGGTATTGCACCTGCTCGCTTGGCATCTGGTATTGCGCCTGCTCGCTTGGCATCTGGTATTGCGCCTGTTCAGAAGCCGTCTCGGCCTCCTGCTGCATGATTCCGTCCTGTGGAACCGGCCACCCCATCGCGACCAGCTGCTGACGTGCGCGTTCGTCGCCGAACTGGGCGACCCAACGCTTCAGGCCTGGGTACGCACGCGGATTGGCAACCACATTCGCGCCGAATTCCGGATTTTCGTAAGCGATTTTCGCCAGAAACACGGGATCTGCGTTCGGATCCTGCACGGCCGCCACCGCGGCATCGAAATCGACCATCATGATCTCCTTATCTCGTGTTCTGTAAATATTGTATTGAATACGCTGATATAACGTGACAAATCCGATTATTGACGATTGTCATTGCGAGAACATGCGCATTATTGGACGGCACGTAACGTTTGCAATGTGCTTTCCTGTAAATCGCCGATATCCTCGTGATCGTCGATTTTGCTGACGTTCCAATCGTCATTTGCCGAATAATCCGATGATTTGCCGCATATATCAAGCACAATCACGGTGACGTTGTCGTTGCCGCCCGCGTCGAGCGCGGACTGCACCAGCATATCCGCGGCGACTTGCGGATCGCCATATGCGGCCGCCACATCGGCGAGCAGTTCCCGATCGATCTGCGCGTGCAGGCCATCCGAGCAGATGATGAAACGTCCCGTGGAGCGCGCCGCATACCAGTCCGGCTGAATGCCGTCAGGAGCGCCGACGCATTGGGTGATGATATTGCGCGGTATGCATCGGTTCGCCTCGTCCGGTAGCATTTCGCCGGTGTCGATGGCGTTCTGCCGTTCGGAATGGTCACGTGTGATCCGGGTCAGCGACTCCGCCATCCAATGGCCTTCCGCATCGGCGCGCATGTGGTAGGTGCGTGAATCTCCGACATTGATGACGTAGCAGTACTCATCGATGGCTTGTTCATGCACGCTATCTTCAACGCGAGTCGGCAGCACCACGCCGGTGATGGTGGTTCCGGCGATGCCGCCAAGCTCCTGGCCAAGTTCGAGCACCTGTTGCTGCGATTGGCTCAACGCATGTTCGATGGACGTACGGTTGCGCGACGGCTGTTCGGCAAGCTGCGAGAAACATGCCGCCACCTGTGCGCTGGCCCGCTCGCCGCCTTTGCCGCCGCCCATGCCATCGCATACGACATATACGCCACGGCTGGCGAGAGCGTTGTCTTGGTTGTTTTTTCTTTTGTACCCGACATTGCTATTCAGGCCGGCCTCGATGCTACGGAAGATCATGAGTCCCGTCCTTTCTTACGATTGTGCTTCCGATCGCTGCCGTTGTTCCGCCCGCTGCGGTTGCTGCGGAAGTGGAAAACGTCGGCAAGCGAAAGTTTGGCACGCCATCGGCGTAACGTCGGCAATGACTTGAGCATGTACTTGCGTTCCTGTGCAATATCGCGCCAATACTGCTGCACATGCTCTTCGTTGACGAAATTACCGGAGAAGGCCGCGTAATCGGCTTGCGCGCCCAAAGCGAGCAAGGTCTCGCGGGAAATATCCATCTGATTCGCGATCGAAACCGCCTGTTCGCTGCGTGTGCCTCGAATGTCGAGTCCGCTTTGCCGTGCGAGCGCGGCGACCGATTGCCAGCCGGCTGCCACACGCTGCTGCGTGCTGCCGTGTTTTCTTGATCGTGCCAGTGCGATCGCTTTGATGGCGAGCAGGAGACCGCATATGATGAGCAGCGTCCATAGAGGGCTTCCGTAGATGGCTACTTTTCTTGCGATTCTGCCGAAATGCTGCCAGAACAGGTTGGCTGAGGTTTCGTCGGCCATGCTTCCGCCGATTGAGGACTTGCCTTTGGCCTGGGTGTCGTCGCGTAGCGGGTCGGTGAGTGGTACCGGGGGCTGGCGTACCAGGGTTTGCGGATTCGGTGGGGTGAGGTTCTGGTTTTCGTCGGGGACTTTGGTTTCCTTTGGCGTTGGATAGAATGCCACCCAACCGTAGCCGTCCAGTTTGATTTCCACCCATGCGGTCACGTCGTTGCCGGTGAATTTCGTGATGGTGGTTGTTCCTTGTTCTTCGGTGCGGCTTTCGCTGATTTCACCTTCGTCGTCTTTTGGCAGGAATCCGAGTACCACACGGCTGGGAAGACCTAGGCTGCGTGCCATCAATGCCATGGCGGAGGCGTATTGTTCACTGTCTCCGACCATGGCCGTTCCGGCGAGCAGTTGGTCGATGCGGTAGTTGCCGTGGCCTGCGGTTGACGGGTAGTCGCCGCTTAATCCGTGTGAGAACCAACCGGATTCTTTGAGCTTTTCGGCTAAGGCCTGGGCCGCTTCGCCGCCTTTGGATTGGCCTCCGGCGATGGCTGTGGCGAGTTTGTCTACGCAGTCGGGCACATCTTCGGCTTTTGGCTGGCTGATGGCGGCCGCGTCTGTTTTGGAGATCTGTTTGTCGGTGGGAATCGTTGGCATGATGCCGGTTTCCGTGTAGGTGAGACCTTCGGAGGTGCGTGAGGGGTAGATGGCCGACATGGTGTCGCTGTTGTAGTAGAACGAGTCGGAGTTTTCGCTGTTGTCGAATGTCACGCTGGATGCGGCTCCGGCCATGGGCAGCCAGTAGTCGCTGAGTCCTTTGTCCACGGTGAATGTGGCGGTGAATTTCTTGCCTTCGGCATTGTTGGTGATGGAGGTGCCGACACGTCGGTAATTGGAGGAGTCCGACGACATGGTGGAGTCGGACAGATTCCATACGTTGCCGTCGAAACGGTCCATGACCGCTAGTCGCACACTTGATCCAGCGGGCAGGTTTTCGACGGTGAGGAGCACATCGTCCTTACTGTTTGTAATGTACGAGCGCATGCCGCTTAACGGACTGGTGTAATTGTACGGGCTAAGCGGCGGATCATAATGGTCGCGCAGAATGGTGCGGTCCTGATCGACGACGAGGCATCCTCCAATCGCCAATGCGACGGAAAGCACCACGATCACGACGGAACTGAGCCAACGTCCCAATTCCAGTAATTTCCAACGTGCGCTGATCCAAATCACCAACATGAGCGCCATTATGGTGCCTACGAACATGCGGTAATAGCCGGAAGATGAGCCGAGCAGCGCGCAAATCGCAAGATTGGCGGTAACGGGAATAATGGCGATCATGGTGAATCGGCCATCTTCAGTCACTGCGAAAATGCCGGTCAGTAGCGCGAACCACAGGCAGATGGTCCATACGGCCAGCAAACAGCCATCGGCGGTACCGGTAGGAGGTTCGACCGACAGAATGAATTTGAACGATCCGAGCATGTTCATCCAGCCTTGTGTAAGCGTGCGCAAGGTCGGAACAATATGGGCGATGGTGGTGTCGTTGAGGAACAGTACAGGGCCGACAACCAGCTGGGCGACGGCCATGAACAGCATCTGCCACCAGAGACGAAGTGCCGGAACCGTGCCTGCGAGCGCCACGAGAGATCCGATGATGGTGGCTGGAATGGCGGCGAGCGCCCAGGATGCGGCCGATCCGTAGACGTCGATGAGGTTGCTGGCGGCGGCGAGGGTGAGTAGGGCTGCGACGAGCAGGCTTGCGTATTGCGAGGCGCGTGTCCGGCGTAGGTAGGGGAGTGCCTGTGATTTGCCGTCTCGTGACATCCAGATGACGGAGTGTGTGGAGTCGGCCCATGAGCCGGTGCCGGTTCCGGTGAAGGTGTTGCCGAATCCGGTGGTGCGGCCGGTGTCGCCGGTGTTGGTGTTGTGGGTGGAAAGTCCTGTGGTGCTCATTCCAGTACCCCCATGATCATTGGGAGATCGTCTAGGTTTCCTACGGTCGCCAGGGTGAAATCGGCGTATCGTTTGATGGCGCGTGGCTGTCCGATGGCGGTTTGCAGTACCACGCAGGTTGCGGATCGGGGGAGTGCGAGCGCCATGTGTTTGATTTCGTCGATGTTTTTGAGCCTGCCGACGGTGATGTAGTAGAACGATGAGTCGGGGGCGTGGGCGAGGGTGGTTTGCGCCAGATTCGGATTGTCGCTGATATCGGGGGAGATGGCGCTGCAGCCGTCAAGGAATTCCGTGGAGTTGCGTGGCATGATGCGTTCGGTTCCCGCGTGTGAGGTCACCGGTCGGTTTTGGAGCAGGCATTGCACGCCGATGGAGGCATGGACGGATACCGCCAGTTCGAATTCGTCGGAGCTCACATAGTCGTCGGGGTTCACGCTGATGGTCAATGCGGTGTCGGTGCGTCGGGTCGCCTCGTATTTACGGATCATCAGTGCGCCTGTTTTTGCGGAGCTGAGCCAGTGCACGTTGCGTACGTCGTCGCCTGGCTCGTATTCACGCAGTCCGTAGAAATCGAGGTCGTCGTCGACGATTTCGCCGCTTGGCTGGCCTTCGAGATCTCGCGGAATTCCGGCGTTGAGTGTGTTCAGCATAACGGTTTTCGGGTGGATGAACACGTTGATTTGGTCGACAAGTTTCTTTTCGTGTCGTACGAGTCCGAATGGGTCGCCTTTGCGTATGGACAGGGGGCCGACCGGCAGTACCGCGCGGGAGACGGCGGTGAATTCCACGGTGGTTTGGCGTGATTGGCCGGCGGCGAGCATGGGGATGGAGAATCGTTCGTGGCTGTCTCCGATGGGCAGGTCGCCGCGTGCTGATGTGGTTGGCGTGCGCCCTGGATTGTCGACGCACACATCGACTTTCACCGTGTCTGACACGGTGACGCGCCTGCTGGACACGTCTATGGTGGCGGTGAACGACGTGTTGCCGAGCGACAGCATGATGGCGGCGACCATCATGCATGCGAACACGATCGCCATGGTCAGCAGTTCATGCCAGCTGAGGATTGTGAACGCTATGAGTGAGGCGATGGCGAGTCCGGTCACGGCCCATCCGAGCGGCGACACGTATGAGGTGACCAGTCGTTTGATGCGATGCTTGATGCGTCGCAGGGATCGTTGCATGGTTCTCCTGCGCTGCATGGTTTTGGATTGTCGCATGCTTGACCTTTCGGGGGTTTACGAACGTTTCGTGTGGGGTGTGCGCTTTGCGTGTGCCGTGTCGTACGCGGCTGGCTGCGCCGTGCGTTTCAGGCGGTGGCGCCCACGGTCGGTGAAGGCACTTCATTGAGGATCTGTTCGATCATCTGTTCGGGGGTGGATCCCGCGAATGTGGCCTCCGCGGTGAGCGTGATGCGGTGTGCGAGCACGGCGACGGCCAGTTGCTTCACATCGTCGGGCACCACGTATCCGCGATTGCTGGACGCGGCCCACCCGCGGGCGCATCGGGTCAGTGCGAGCGCGCCTCGCATGGACGATCCGACTTGGATGCGTTCGTTGTGGCGCGTCGCTTCCACCAAGCGCACGATGTATTCGATGATCGCGTCGTCGAGACGCACGGTTTCGCTGATGGCGCGCATGCGCAGCACGTCGTTGCCGGTGAGCACCGCATGTACGGTGGAGGCACGGTCGGTGACGTTGACCTGCTTGAGGATGTTCACGCTTACGTCATGGCTCGGATAGCCGATGGTTGTTTTGATGAGGAAACGGTCCATCTGCGCCTCAGGCAGTTTGTAGGTGCCGAGTTGTTCGATGGGGTTCTGAGTGGCGATGACCATGAACGGCTGCGGTACCGCATGGGTTTCGCCGTCGACGGTGACTTTCTGCTCTTCCATGACCTCGAGCAGTGCGGACTGCGTTTTTGGCGAGGCTCGGTTGATTTCGTCGGCGAGCACGATGGATGCGAAAATCGGACCTTCGCGGTATTCGAATTCGCCGTTCTTCTGGTCGTAGTAGGTTACGCCGACCACGTCGGACGGCAGCAGATCCGGAGTGAACTGGATACGTTTGAACGACATGTCGATGGAGTTGGCGAGGCCGCGGGCCAGCTGCGTTTTGCCGGTCCCCGGATTGTCTTCGAGCAGAATGTGGCCACCGACGATCATGGCGGTGGCGCATTGGCGGATCGGCTGTTCCCTGCCGACCACGACTTGGGAGACGTTACCGACCAGTTGGGCGAACAGTTCATGGAATTCGGTGATGTCGGCCTGCGGCGCGGACATCATGGAAGAAGCCATGGCCGGCTGCGCGGGCTTGACGCTTGGTGCCGTAGTCTGCGGGAATTGGCGCGTTGCCATTACGGGAGCCGATTGCGATTGTGGTAGCGGCTGTTGTGTTGGAGCGGATTGCGTCGGTTGCGCCTGCATGGGCTGCGCCATTGGAACCGTAGGCCTCGTCGGCCTGGAAGGAGTTGCGTTATGCGTGCTGAGTACCGTGCCCTCTTCGTCTCCGTCCTGTTCCTGCGGATGCGTCGGCAGGCTTGGAGCTTGGAATGCGGGGCGTGCCTGCGGATTGCCGGGCTGTTGCGGCTTGCTCATATGGCGCCCAATGGAACCCAGCTGGGTGGCGTCGTCGTTTTCGTTGCTCATAGGTACTCCTTGGTTGCTTCTATTGATCGTATTGATGATTGGTTGTGATGTTGAATTTGCTTATTTGACGGTGAATGAGATGCCTCGCGCCTGTTTTCCTGCCAACCCTGTTCGTAATGAGATGGCTGAAGCATTGGTGTCTATCGAGGATTGCGTCTCTCCATTATCAGGGGTTGGTCCCGGTTCCGGATCGGGGGTTTTCTCCTCGTATCGGACTCCGGTCACGGGATCAGAGCTTTTCTTGGTCGCATTGATTTCTGGTTCCCCGGCAGTGGTGATCACGCGAACCTCCCAATCGCATCTGGTACCGGAAGGACTGGTGATGTCGGAAACATCCAGTGTGCCGTTAGCTGGCCAATCGTAGGTATGCGAGCTTTCCCCTGCCGGAGTGATGACGATCTGGCCTTTGACACTTCGCCCGTGGGCCTCCCAACTACCGCCATTGACATGAATGATGTTGGCGTTCTGTGTATCCCACGTCAATGAGGATGGCAGTGTGATTTCCGCTGGCTTTTTGTTGCCGACGGTATTATCGGTAGCGATTGCTGGGTCGCTGAGATGTGAGGTGTCGATGAAGTACTGTTGCACGCTTACCGTATCGCAGGTGCTCCAATCACCGGAAAGCGGCCATTCGGCTCTGCTCTCATGAACATCATCATCGTAATAACCCTTGGCCTTTACAACGAAACCTGTGACGCGTCCACCTTTTCTGGACCAGGTCGCCACACATGTGTTGTTGTTGAGTTCCAGCTTCACATTGGTTGGAGGATCGACTGCTGTGAAAGTCGAAACGGACGCTTCGTTGCGCAATGAGCCACTGCGTTCCGTAACCACGGTAATCGTCGGCTTAAGTTTTCTGTAGTACCACTCGTTCTTAATGTCGAATTCGACGGAATAATCCTTGGCGCTTGTCTCCACGGATTTGTCTTCGCCCTCGATGCTTACCGTAATCGACTGGTATTTCGAGTTACGTGCGTCATTGATCCGTCCTCTCACCACGATCTTGTCGCCTGATTGATCGGCGGAAATAGTCGGATTGTCAGGCGTACCCCAAGGCGAAACGGCATTGGATGCCGTGGAGGGCTGGCTCCAGTTCACTTTGTTATGCGCCTTGACCGTGGCGGTATAGGATGCGCCGTCGGTGATCGCATTGTCGTCGAATTTGAACGTGATGCTGGTGCCAGTGACTTCCTGGACCGGATTCGCCACATTCGGACCGCTCAACGTCACCTGATACTTGTCGACGGCGGAGAAATTACCCTCCAAAGCCTTCCATGTGACAGTGATGGTGTTCTTGCTAGCTTCGGCCTTCACATCGGTCGGCGCGTCCGGAAGCTTGTCAGGCGTGCCTTCCACGCCATTCGACTCCTTCGACCAGCCGACCTCATTCTTGGCCTGCACCTTGAACGAGTACGTCTTGCCGTTCTTCAAGCCGGTGATTTGGCAGGAGGTCACGGATCCGCACGATTTCTCGCCGGAACCGTCGCCGCTCCACGACACCTTGTATTCGCTGATCGGACTGCCGTTCGAAGAGCCGGCCGTCCAACTCAGATTCACCGCGCCATCCTGCGGGTCTCCGGCGATGGGGGAGAGCAGCGGCGCATCCGGCTTGTCCATCACCGAAACATTGATGGTGCCCGTCACCTCACGTTCCTTCGTATTGGTGGCATCGCGCACGTTGACGATCACCTTGTTGGTGCTCGCGCCGATATCGGACGAGGCGCTGATCGACACCACACCGTTGGACGGGCAGTCCACGGTCAGCTTCGACGCGCCATCGGACGTGCATCCGGTCACGGTCAATGCGGAATCGGGGAACGGATTATACGCATCGGACAGCAGGTTCACTTCCTCACTGGATCCTGCCTTGACCTTCACGGTTTTCGCGTTGATGCGTGCCAAAGGCCTGTTGGAGGCCGTCACACGAACCGTGACGCCCGCACTCACCGTGCCCTTCGAATATTGAATCGAAATCGGCACGCTCACCGTTGTTCCCGGCGAAGCGGTCTTGTCGGCGGACACGGTCAGCTTGCCGTTCGAACTTACTTTGGCGCTCACCTGGTCGGAATCGGTGCCACCCGAATACGTGTACTGCTTCTCATCGTCATACAGGTCGGACGCCGAATGGGTCAACGCGGTCAGATCGATGGTGGTGGCGCTTTCTCCTGCGACCACGTCAATGGTGGACGAGGAGAACGTCGGCGCGGGCATGTCACGTCCGATCACGGTGATCGGCAACGTCAACACCGCCGAATTGATGATTTTTACATTATCGTTCTTGTCGCGTTTGCCATCCACCGCGGTGAAGGTGATGGACGCTGGACCGGAATAATCCTTTGATGCGGTGAACTTCAACGTCTGGTCGTTCACATACAGGTCTCCGTCCGCGGCCTTCGTGGCGCTCACCGAATCGGCGCCGTCCACATACGCGATCTTGCCTGCGCCCACGCGCACATAATCGGCGATATTGATGGTGATCGTCTCGCGTGCGTTCACCTTCAATGCCGGCGCCTTCGGTCGAAGGGTCGGCGGGAACACGCCGTACGCGGGCACTTGGATGAACGCAGTGGACGTGATGTTGTATGTCGTGTTGGTCACGGTGTACGGCACGGCTCGCGCCTCATCCGTCAATTCCACGCTAATGGTCGTGGACTTGTCTCCGCCCTTGACATGCGCATGGTCGGTAGCCGAATCATCAACGGCCACGTGCAGTTCGTCGGCGCTGCCGGAAGGATTCGCGATCCATTGCGAAACGTCCACGTCGATGGATTTCTTATCGATCGTCGCGGAAGATGGCACACGGTAGTCGTATGCTGTCGGCGGTTCGATGGTGGCGTTGTCGTCCACGTTCACCGTCAATGTCGCGGTGTCGGACAATCCTGCCTTGTCTTTGACCGTATACACCACGTAATAGGTGCCCGCCTGCTGAGGAGTGGTGAAGGCGAGCGCATTGTCCGCCACGGTCACATTGCTGATGTCTTGCGATTCGACGTTTTCGCTGACGGCCAGGTCGGTGTTGTCTCCGGAGATGTCGTTTTGCGCCACGGGCACGGTTGCTGCGGTGTTGGGGCGCAATGTGATTTCGTCGTCGCGCGCGTATACGCCCGAGTCGGTGCCGGATGTGAATACGCCTACGCGGATTTGCGCTTGGGATCGTTGGCCGGTCCAGTCTTCGACGGCGTATGAGAAGGTGTCCGTTCCTGTGGAGTCGGCATAGGCTTCGTATACCAGGTAGGTGGCGCCGACTTCGCTGATGCGTCCGAGTGTCGGCGCCTTGTTGCCGAGACCGAGCAGCTGCACGTCGTCGCCGTCGGCGTCGATGCCGGTCAAGGTGATCGGGATCTGGACTTTTTGGCCGGCCGCGACTTGCGCCTCGACGTCGGATGGTGTTGGCGCAGCCTTGTTGGAAGCGTCTTTTTGATGCACGTTGATGGTGATTGTGGCGGATGCCGCGTTGCCGAGATTGTCTTTGACGGTGTACGTTACGGGGAAGGATCCGGTTTGGTCGGATGCTTGGTATCGTACGGTGTTGCCTGATACGAATACGAGTCCTTTGAACGTGTTTTTGTCGTATTGCAGGTCGTTTTGCAGGCTTACCGTGGTGCCGTCGGAGTAGGTCACGTGGTCGAGCACGTCGATGGAGACGATGCCGTCGGTGCGTACCTGCGTGGTGATGTCGTCGGCTTTCGGCACGGAGTTGGAGGTGGTCAGTGCCGGTGGCTGCAGCACGATCACGCCGGTTGACGTGCCTGCCGCGTTGGCGACGCTGTATTTGATCTGCACGGGCTCGGTCGGTACCTGCCGTACGGTGATGTAGACGCGCTTGTTGCTTACGACGCCGGTTTTGATGCCGCTCGCCGCATCGGCGGTCACGCTGGTCACGGATAGCACACCACCCATCGGGTCGACGTCGTTAGACAGTGGTTCCACGATTGCGATGTTGTCGGCGCCGAGCAGTGCCACGTCGTTGGCTGCGATGGGCTTGGCGGAGTCTCCGGTCACCGCCTGCACTTCGATGCGGGCCAGGCCGGTCGAGGGGATGGATCCTTGTGTGATGGTGTAGGGCACGTAGTAGGTGCCGGGGTTGGATGCGCTGAAGGTGAACGACATGTCGGAGGCGTTCATGGTGGTGGATGCGCCGGATGGGGTTTCCACGGCGGTCAGCTGCGCGGGTTCGGCCGAGGTGCCATGCACGTATTGTTTGAGCGCGATGGTGGTGCGGGTGTCTGGCGTGGTCTGCTTGACGGCCGGATCGATCACCGCGGCCAGCGTGTTGGCCGGTTTCACTGAGAAATACACCATGCCGGTGCCGGTCTGCTGGCCGTCGGAAACGGTCACTTCGATGCCGGCGCGTCCGGAAGACATGGATCCCGCGTTGAACACGAGCTGCCCGTCGGCTCGCGTGGAAACGGTCACCTGGTCGGTGTTCTGCGGGGTTGCGGATACGAGGGTGAGCGGGTCGCCGTCGGGATCGGAGAAGCTGCCCAGCGCGTTGGTGGTGTAGGTCGCTCCTTGTTCCACGTCGATTTCCGGTGGCGTATCGGTTTGCTGGGGCGCGTTGTCGTCCCCGCCTACCAGTGTGAGGCTTACGTTGGCGTTGGAGGTTTGCCCGCGTCCGTCGGAGATTTCATAGCTGAACGATACGGATCCTTCGGATGCCGCGGAAGCGTCGAGCTGCAGATATCGTCCGTCGTATACGGGGGAAACGCTGATGTTGGCGCCGTCGGGGGCACTTACCGAGGTGATGCGCAGTACGGAGCAGTCGGTCTGTTCGTCGTTGCGGAGCACGTCGAGGATCTGCTGCGATCCTGTTCTCGCGCCGAACGAATCATCTTCGGCTTTGATCTGGCCGGATTGCGACGAGCAGGTCTTGCTGAAATTATGCTGGTTGTTGGCGCTGTCGTTGTTCTGTTCCTGTTGCTTCGACTGTTTGGTTTCCACCTTGTTCCATTGGATTTTGATGACCTTGGTGGATTCCTGCGGATTCCAGACGTTGCCGTTGACCACGTCGTTGAGTATGACCAGACGATGGTTGGTGCGGAATATCAGTTCCGAAGTGGCGTTGATGTTGGTCAGGGTGTCGAATGCCGTATCCGAACCGTCTACGGGGCACACTTTGGCGTAATTGTTGGCTTTCTGCGCCCATGCGGCGAACACGCATCCGCCTGTGGACACCGGCTGGGCGGCCTCGCCCTTGCCGGAATTCGGTGTTTCAGAGGTTTTCTTGGTGTTGAGATCCACCGTTGCGAGCCCGCGCGGCGTCGCCACGGCCGCCCATCCGTTTTGCTTGCCGTCCGTGGATGGGGCCTGCAGCGTCATACTGCCCTGCAGGTTGATGGTTGCGCTTCCCTGCGGCCAATACACGGTGCCTTTTGCCGCCACGACCGGGGTTTCGCCGATGACGGTGAACGATTCGGCATGCGGTGCGCCTCCTATCGTGCCAACTTGCTCGCGCGTGTCTTGCGGCCCTTTGATGCTCAGCACCGCGCCATCGGAAGTTCGGTATCCGTATACGGTTCCGTCATGCGTCACCGCGATTTTTCCGCCGGATCCCAGTTTCATGTTCGGCTTGTCGGTGGTGGGGTTGACGGATTTCACATCGGCAGCGGATCCCACCCACACATTGCCGGTTTTGACGTTGATGAACGCTGCGGTATTACCTCCGATAATGGTTTCGATATCCGTTTTGATGGCGGTGTTGCCGGTTTCGCTAATGGTGGAAGCCGCGATATTGCTGGCTTTGGTGCCTTCGGAAATCACGGTGCTGCCATTATGTTGGGCCACGTCGAAACGGGAAGCTGCGGACGAGACTCCAGCGTCCACATCCTTGTTTTTCGCATTGAATCGTGCGGCTTTGCGGTCCTTCAGCGACGTGATCCACACGGTGCCGTCGTCAAGTTGCACATGCCGTTGCGTCACCGAACTGACGATGAACGCGCCTGCGATGATACCCAGCAGCAGAAGCAGCATGACGATCGGCGTGATCCACCGTCTGCTTCCCGACGGCAACAGCAGTTTGCGCATCATCGATCCGAAGCGCAATTGACGTTCGTGCGATTGTGCCGGCTGATCGGCTGCGTTCTTGCGTTTGTCCATTTTCGGTTCTTCCTTGAGTGTTCCGATGGTCGTTGTGTTCGTTCCGGACATCGCCTGCGATGGAATAATGCCGTCGACCGACCCTGTTGGGAAGTGCTGTGATGCTTATGGTTTGGCCGCGCACGCGATCGCCGGATTCTGCGACATCTGACGGTCCGCTCGGATGAGGCTCACCTGGATGCAGGTCTGCGAGCCGTCGGCGGGTTTGATGCTGATGTGCGTGTCGGTGGTGGTGGTTCCTTGGGCGTTCGGGTCTACTCCTGCATCGCCTACCAGCGACCATGCGTACGAATCGCCGTCCTGAGGGTCGGGGTTCACCCATGTGAACTGCACGCTGCTGCCATCGGCGGAATATGAGCCGGCCAGATTCTCGACACTGGGCACGCTACTTGTGGTGATGGCCGAATCAGGCGAATCGTTGTCCTGATCGTGCGTTCCCGGAGTCTCGATCTGCACGCTGCTATTGTCGGAAGCCGAATCCATATTCGGCAAGATCACATACGCGAACACCAACGCGACGGCCGTGATCGCGGCAACCGCCGAAACGACGATCGCAAGAGGCTTGGCCCAAGTGCTGCGCTGCTTTGGGACGGTCGGTGAAACCTGAATGTTCGCCTGGGACTGTGCGTACAGATTTTGCGGGAACGGCGGTTCGCCTTCGACCGTGGTCGGCGTGGCATGGCCATACAATTCCTGCTGCGCACGCTGCATGTCACGCGCGAAATCATATGCGGAATAATACCGGTCCTCCGGCGTTTTATTCAACGCCTTGCGCAAGATCCGCTCCACTTGCGGGGGAATATCCGGCCTATTGAGCTTAGGGAGCGGATCGGTGAGAATGATGTTTCTCAGCAGAGCACCGCGTTCTTTGCCCCTGGTCGAGCCGAGGGCCGCGGAATAGCCGTATTCATATGGCGACTGGCCCGTCAGCATGGCGAACAGCGTTGCTCCCAGCGAATAAATATCGGAGGATTCGTTGCCTCCGCCGTTCTTTGCAAGCACTTCCGGCGGAGCCCACGCGATGGTGTAGCCGATGCCAGGGCGCCCGTAGATCGTTCCCGCGATGCCGAAATCGGAAAGCATGGGCATGCCATGCGTGTTGATGAGAATATTGCTGGGCTTGATGTCGCGGTGGATGATGCCTTCGCGGTGCGCTGTGGAAAGGGCGCTCGCCAGATTGATGCCGACGGTGAGCATCTGGTCTGCGTTGAGCCTGTTGGATTCCAGGAAGGTCTTGTAATTGCCTCCCGGAGCGTATTCGAACACGGTGTAGCCGTTGCCCGTGGTGGTGACGCCGCTTTCGTACACCGAAAGAATGTAGGGATGCGAGGAGATCCTGCCCATGAAGTTCGCTTCGGAACGGAACCGCGCCGCCGCGCGCGGATCGAGTGTTCCCTTGCTGACCTTGATGGCTACTTGTCGGCTGGGGGAAAGCTGCTGGTACAAATACACGTTCGCTTCGGAACCTGAACCCAACTTTTGGGCGAATGTATACCCAGGGATTTGAGGGGGAATGCCGTTCATGGCTTCCATATGCTCTCTTTCCTCGTGGTGCGTATGCTTTTCGGCCGCTCTCTCTGGATCCTATCCTAACTGAAGACCAACCCAGAAACCTATCAGCAAGGGGTCAAAATGTCCATATACAAAGACGGGCATCTGAGACATGTTGTGGCTGAATAATAGAAGTCGTAGTGATAGAAAGAACGTGCGAACCTTAAGAGACGGCCTTCGTGGCGACGATGAGGGTACATACATTCAGTTGCTGGATGACGGGCATCTGGCTCAAATGGAAATGACCATTGATGTGTTGTCGGCGTTGCTGCAGATGCCACGAAGGAGTGGTTGCACCGCAGATTGTGTTGGATAAAGGTTGGCTTCGAGACAACTTTGCAGGTTCCGGATTTGTCAGGTAAAGGAGGACGAGACTAGTAGTGTTGGGAGGCATGATGAATTTGGAAGACCTTGGCCGCGTCACGTTGGTTGCGGGCGCGCCGAGCAGTGGAAAAACCGAGTTTGCGCTGGACATGCTGATTGCCGCAATGAGGCGGTATGGTGATGGGAATGCCGTGATGACGGTGTCTGGCAGGCAGATCGCCGATGCGTTGGGCGATCGGGCGATCCGCGAATTGTCGGCCGTGTCGCAGGCGCGACCGGTCACTACGTTGCCTGCCGTCGCATTCCGTCTGCTGACGGCCGTGAGATCAAGTCAAGGCGAACCGTTGCCGAAACTGTTGAACGGTGCCGAACAGGATGTGATCATCCGCAAGGTACTGGCTTCGCATGTGGAGCATAGGCAACATGGCGACGATTGCGCCACCTGCGATCTGCTGCGCACCTATTTCGCGGTTTCCGAATGGTCAGGACTGGTGGCCGACGATTCCACCGACGCATTCGCCAACCAATTGCGCGACATGCTCGCACGCATGAACGAGATTGGCGCGAAACCGCAGTTCGAAGACATGCTGATCGCCCGTGCGGCCAGCAGGGACGGCATGCTTGACGAACGTCGCGAACGCCTGCGCACTCAATGGCGTCTCGCCTTCGCCTTGCGTGAGGAATACAATGAGGCGATCCGTTCGTCTTATCCTGGCGAATATCGTCTCGACGCGTCGCAGCTGATGATCGACGCCACCGAAGCCGTGTCTGGCATACAGGAAGCCGATATTGCGAACATGCTGATCGTTGACGATTTTCAAGATACGACGTTGGCTGGTTTCGCACTGCTTGAAGCCCTGCATGAACGCGGGGTGCGCCTGCTGTTGGTTGGCAATCCCGACGAAGCCGTGCAGACGTTCCGAGGATCATATCCGGAATATCTGTTCAACCAGGCGCAGACGCGCATGGGAGCGAGGCTTGAACGCATCGAAGGTCTGCAAACGGCGCACGAAGGCGATACCGCGCAAACCGTGTCGAACCAGCAAGGCGTGCATGGCGACTATCGCACGCTTGTCGCGACGCGAGTGAGCCTGTCGATCGCAAGCACGGAGTCGACGGACGTGCC
>SAMEA3387472__coassemble_1383_pt1 | contig 21719 bp, 18 predicted proteins | sample SAMEA3387472__metabat2_high_PE_029 | metagenome-assembled genome bin SAMEA3387472 (sample SAMEA3387472) | Felis catus | biome: Faeces | place: United Kingdom | collected 2012 | reverse complement strand
GTTGCATACTGCGGTTTGCCTGACATCGCATACTGCAGTATGCAGGTATCGCAACATGCTGTTGACTATTTTGTTGAATGGTGAACCCGTTGAGTACGATGGTGCACGGCAATATAACTTGAGATAGCGAGGACTTGAGACTCATGCCACGTATGTTCGGAACAGACGGTGTTCGAGGATTGGCGAATAGGGCTTTGACCGCACAGCTTGCGTTGGATTTGGGCGATGCTGCGGTGCGCGTGCTTGGCGATGATGGAGACAAAAGCGAATTCGACGGTCGTCGCCGTGCACTGGTCGGCCGCGATACTCGCGTTTCCGGCGATTTTCTTGCAGCGGCACTGTCCGCAGGCATGTCCGCAGGTGGATTCGACGTGATCGACGCGGGCATTATTCCAACTCCGGGTGTCGCATACCTGACTTCCGTGCTGAACGTGGAAATGGGTGCCGTGATTTCCGCATCCCATAACCCCATGCCCGACAACGGCATCAAATTCTTCGCACGCGGCGGATTCAAACTGCCTGACACCAAAGAAGACGAAATCGAAAACGTGCTCGGCCAGGATTGGGAACGCCCGACCGGTGCAGGCGTGGGACGTATCAGCCACGACACGGCAACCGCAACCAACCTGTATATCGACCATCTGGTATCCACCATCGCCCCCATCGGGCCTGACAAGTCCCAGCCGACACCGTTGAAAGGCTTGAAAGTCGTGGCTGACTGCGCCAACGGTGCCACCTCCGTGGTCGCGCCGGAAGCTTTGCGTCGCGCAGGAGCCGATGTGATCGTGATCAACGCTTCGCCAGACGGCTACAACATCAACAAGAACGCCGGATCCACACACCCCGAACAGCTGCAGGCCATGGTCAAAGCCTCCGGAGCCGACTTGGGCGTGGCATTCGACGGTGACGCCGACCGTTGCCTTGCCGTAGACGGCGAAGGCAATATGGTCAACGGCGATCAGATCATGGGCATTCTTGCACGTGCCAAGAAAAACGCGGGCAAACTCAACCACGACACCCTCGTGGTAACCGTGATGAGCAACCTCGGCCTGAAGCTCGCCCTGCGTTCCATGGGCATCAAAACCGTGCAAACCGGCGTGGGCGACCGTTACGTGCTTGAGGAAATGCTGCGCGGCGACTATTCGCTCGGCGGCGAACAGTCCGGCCACGTGATCAACCGCGAATTCGCCACCACCGGCGACGGTACACTCACCGCACTGACCTTGTGCAACGAAGTGGTCAACTCCGGCAAGAGTCTCAAAGAACTCGCATCCGACTTCCCGCAACTGCCGCAAACCCTCATCAACGTGCCAAACGTCGACAAGCTCGCAGCCAAAACCAACGCCAAAGTGCAGGCGGCCGTCGAACGCGAAGAGAAAATGCTCGGCGACACCGGCCGCGTGCTCTTGCGTCCCTCCGGCACCGAACCGCTCGTGCGCGTCATGGCTGAAGCGGAAACCCAGCAGCAGGCCGACGAGGTCTGCGACCGTCTCGCCAAAGTCGTGGCCGAAGAACTCGCCTTGTAATCACACCGCCGATACACAGTATTTGGCAATCCAAAATCCCGAACCAATCCGCGAAGGAACCCCATGTTTGGACGTAACTCGAAAGTCAACCTCGAGCTCAACCGCGAGGTCGAAAAACTCATCAAAACCGGCGGCAAGGAACAGCTGCTTCCCATCGTGCAGGCAGGTGAACCGGTACTGCGCCAGCAGACCGCAGCCTACGAAGGCCAACTGAGCCGCAAGACACTTGACAAGCTCATCGAAACCATGCGCGTCACCATGATCGAAGCGCCGGGCGTAGGTCTCGCCGCAACCCAGATCGGCCTCGGACTGGCGCTTGCCGTGGTGGAAGACCATGTGCGTGACGACGATGACGATGACCCGCGCGAAGCGTCCGAATTTCCATTCCACGTCATCATCAACCCCAGCTATGAGCCGATCGGCACCGAAACCCGCAGCTTCTACGAAGGCTGCCTGAGCTTCGACGGCTATCAGGCGGTACGCAAGCGCTGGCTCGACATCACCGCCCGCTGGCAGGATGAAGATGGCAAACAGCATGAGGAACATCTGCACGGCTGGCCAGCCCGCATCTTCCAGCACGAAACCGACCATCTGAGCGGCGAACTGTATATCGACAAGGCGGAAATCCGCAGCCTCGCCACCAACGAGAATCTTGAGGATTTCTGGTGCGACGATCCGGTTCCCACCGAAGCCGCCGCCGAACTCGGATTCGAACTGTAAACCAGGAGCGCACGCCGCAAAGCGCATACATGCGCGGCGAAAAACGCTGCGGAATCCGATTGTCACGGAATCCTATCGTTGCGCAATCCGCGGAATATCCTGCAGGGGGAGAGGCCCACAGGCCTCTCCCTTTTTGTCATACCGTCATTTTTTCGTCATACCACCATGCGCATAACCAGTGCAACGCGCGCACGCATCACACTCCCCACGGCAGACGCACGTATGAGCGTAACCATGTTTGCATTTCGCAGCATTATCGACAATATCGGCGTTCGCGTTGCGATGGAATGATTTCTTACGCGACGTCGTGCTCCGTCTGCAACGCGCATGATCGTATCCTGACGACGAATGCTTGGTGAACATAATCGTTTTTCGTAGCATTGTTCTTTCTCTTACCGAAAATCAACGAAATAAAACGAACCCAAGATAACCTTTCGAATCTCAAGAAACTTAAGATTGCGCTATCCGAGAAGCATCATGGTTTTTTGTACGCGCCGACGTGTACTGCGCCCCCTCTCGGCTACCATGCAAAGTATGAGCGAAGCAAAGACGGGCCGTTCCTGGCTTACCGAAGCCAAACAAGACATCAGCCAATGGTCGGCATCGATGCCGAAAAACGCCGACAATGAGCGCATCGACTGGCATTGGGTCATGTCTCTCGACTTGGCACACGGCATCGGAGCCGCCAAAAGCCAAGGCATCGACCTGATCGCCGTTCTGAATGCCGCGGATACCACGTTTTCGTCGACCTCGGAGAAAACGGATCCCATGCAGGATTCGGTACTATCCGTCCAACAGTTGCATAATCTGCTGAAAAAGGATTTAGCGGTCCGTGACCGGCTCGAATCCATCATCGCGCAATGCAATACCACCTTCATGACGGATTTCGACCGTCTGATCGCTTCATACCGTTTGCCTCGCGCGCTCGCCTATGCGAACCGTAGGTTGTGCGACGAAATTGCCGTGTTGCGGCGCATTGGTGTTGCGATGGGATTGTGGACGATTGCCGAAGAGCGGCGGGAGCGGGTGATAGTGCCCGTGCTGCAGTCCGTTGCCGGAGCGGAAAGCCTCGTGAATCTTAACGATATTCAGGATCGTACCGCGCAGATCGTCAATGGCCGTGCCGAACGTCGTGCCGCGGAACGTGAGCAGAAGCGTGCCAGCGATTACGCCATGTCACGCGCGAATTTGAGCGGGGTGACGAGTCCGGGAGGCTCGAAGGTGTTCGACTATGGCTCCCTCGGATCCGCTGGCGGTTCCGCTGACTCGGCGGAAGCCGCGCAGGACCGACGTTTGGCGGATTACAAAAAGTCGGATTGGCGTGACGCCTACCTTCCCGGCCGTGACGTCGACACGGTGATGGGCATTGATATCGAAACTACGGGTACGGATCCGGCTCGCGTGTACATCATCGATGCCGGATTCGAATTCATGAACATGATCTCGCCTCGTCCTGCCGGCGAGCCCGCGGGCTACCGCTACGAACAGGATTATTACGAGACCGGCGATGCATATGGCCAGGCACGTCTTTCCTTCGGCGTTCCCGCGCAGAATGCGCTGCTTGGCAATCCTCTGATTCTCGACCTTACCGGTATTGACGTGCGCGATCGCGCCAGCGCGGACTTTCGTCTGTTCGACGAATGGCCCGAAGCTCAGATCGGATTGCTGCAACGACTCGAACAGCAGCCATATGTTGCGCATAACGCCCGGTTCGAGCATAGCTTTTTCATGCTGAACGTCGCCGGATATGCGGAAAGCTATCGTGCCGGCAATATCACGATCATCGACACATTGCCGATGAGCCGTCGTTGGGATGAGGGGTCGATTCCCGATGATGAGCATCCGCACGGCAACAATACGTTGGATGCGTATGCCAAACGTCAGGGCGCGTTGGATGCATCCAAAAGCGAACGACATCTTGGCTTGGAAGATACGCACATCATGCTGGTCGCCATGAAGCATCATCTGGGTGTGCTGCATGCCGAGGGGCGCGGGCCGTGGGGCGCCGGTGGCAGGCCCGGCAATGGTGGCAAGCGCTGTGGCAAGCGCTGGTAGACGGAGTCGCTCGCAGGTTATGTGGCAAGGCGTAAGTTGGTCGGACGAATTGACGTTGCTGGATGTGTGTCAGGCGTAGTCGTGTTGTGTCTGTTCCCGCTGGATGTTTTGCCCGCTGTTTGTCTTGTACCTTTCTGTCATTCGTTCGTCTCGTGTGTGACACGCCCGGATGTTGACCTGTAGCGAGGTATGTTGAGGTTTTTCCAGCGGGATTGTGCTGTGAAATGGTGCTCATCACTCGATTTTCCTGCGATTTCGACACGCCGAGGGATGCGTTGTTTTGCAACGGTTTACACGGTGTTTACGGAAGGTCGATTTGCGTAGATCGGCAAGGACGTGTAAGTTTACTTCTCGCTGCTCAGCACGGCGGCCTCGCTTCTGGAGATTGGGGCGGCTTGCTGGTGTGGTGGTGGTTTGAGAACTCAAGAGCGTATTTGTACTACTTCTTTATAGTCAATGATTGCCAGTTCATCGTCCGCTCGTTCGCGAGTGGCCGGGAGGCCTTGAAGGACGGTGAGGTTTTCGTGCGATGCGCCTTTCCTTATAAGGCGATCGTCAATTTTCTTGTTTTTGAGAGTCACATGTTGGCTTTCTGCAAAGTTTTTTTGTGGAGGGTTCGATTCTGGCTCAGGATGAACGCTGGCGGCGTGCTTAACACATGCAAGTCGAACGGGATCCATCAAGCTTGCTTGGTGGTGAGAGTGGCGAACGGGTGAGTAATGCGTGACCGACCTGCCCCATACACCGGAATAGCTCCTGGAAACGGGTGGTAATGCCGGATGCTCCGACTCCTCGCATGGGGTGTCGGGAAAGATTTCATCGGTATGGGATGGGGTCGCGTCCTATCAGGTAGTCGGCGGGGTAACGGCCCACCGAGCCTACGACGGGTAGCCGGCCTGAGAGGGCGACCGGCCACATTGGGACTGAGATACGGCCCAGACTCCTACGGGAGGCAGCAGTGGGGAATATTGCACAATGGGCGCAAGCCTGATGCAGCGACGCCGCGTGCGGGATGACGGCCTTCGGGTTGTAAACCGCTTTTGATCGGGAGCAAGCCTTCGGGTGAGTGTACCTTTCGAATAAGCACCGGCTAACTACGTGCCAGCAGCCGCGGTAATACGTAGGGTGCAAGCGTTATCCGGAATTATTGGGCGTAAAGGGCTCGTAGGCGGTTCGTCGCGTCCGGTGTGAAAGTCCATCGCTTAACGGTGGATCTGCGCCGGGTACGGGCGGGCTGGAGTGCGGTAGGGGAGACTGGAATTCCCGGTGTAACGGTGGAATGTGTAGATATCGGGAAGAACACCAATGGCGAAGGCAGGTCTCTGGGCCGTTACTGACGCTGAGGAGCGAAAGCGTGGGGAGCGAACAGGATTAGATACCCTGGTAGTCCACGCCGTAAACGGTGGATGCTGGATGTGGGGCCCTTTCCACGGGTTCCGTGTCGGAGCTAACGCGTTAAGCATCCCGCCTGGGGAGTACGGCCGCAAGGCTAAAACTCAAAGAAATTGACGGGGGCCCGCACAAGCGGCGGAGCATGCGGATTAATTCGATGCAACGCGAAGAACCTTACCTGGGCTTGACATGTTCCCGACCGCGGCAGAGATGTCGTTTCCCTTCGGGGCGGGTTCACAGGTGGTGCATGGTCGTCGTCAGCTCGTGTCGTGAGATGTTGGGTTAAGTCCCGCAACGAGCGCAACCCCCGCCCCGTGTTGCCAGCACGTCATGGTGGGAACTCACGGGGGACCGCCGGGGTCAACTCGGAGGAAGGTGGGGATGACGTCAGATCATCATGCCCCTTACGTCCAGGGCTTCACGCATGCTACAATGGCCGGTACAACGGGATGCGACCCCGCGAGGGGGAGCGGATCCCTGAAAGCCGGCCCCAGTTCGGATTGGGGGCTGCAACCCGCCCCCATGAAGTCGGAGTTGCTAGTAATCGCGGATCAGCATGCCGCGGTGAATGCGTTCCCGGGCCTTGTACACACCGCCCGTCAAGTCATGAAAGTGGGTAGCACCCGAAGCCGGTGGCCTAACCCTTTGTGGATGGAGCCGTCTAAGGTGAGACTCGTGATTGGGACTAAGTCGTAACAAGGTAGCCGTACCGGAAGGTGCGGCTGGATCACCTCCTTTCTACGGAGTTTTTCAGGACGCCGGTCTGGCGTCCGTCGTGTGGCCCATGCGCCGGGGATCGTCTCCGGTTTGGTGTGGGCGTGCTGGTGTGGAAGAGATCGTTGGCTTCGCGGGTCCTTGGGGCCTTGCGGGGAGTGGTATGGGTATGCTTTTGGGTTCCCGGACCGCCACCCGCATCCGTTTTGGGTGCGTGCGGTTTTCCGGATGCCCCTGGCGGGACGCCGTCGGCCTTGCGGGCCGCGGGTCGGGTCCGGTCGGGGCGCGTGGTGGTTTGAGAACTGGATAGTGGACGCGAGCAATGCAGGATTTTTTGTCCTGCTTGCTTTATCGCGATTTCGCCAGGCTTCTTTTTTGGAGTCTGGTTTCGAGATCGATCGTTTTGTGATCATTTTTTACAGTGTGATGATTTGTCGTCTGGCGTTTGAAGCTATCATTGGGTTTTTTCGGGGCGTGTGCCGCCCTGAAGGGCGTATGGTGGATGCCTTGGCAGACAGTACCGATGAAGGACGTTTGAGGATGCGATAAGCCTCGGGGAGCCTCCAACATGGCTTTGATCCGAGGATTTCCGAATGGGGCAACCCGCCGGCCGTCATGGGCCGGCACGGAACCTTGTTGTTCCGGGGGTACGCAGGGAAGTGAAACATCTCAGTACCTGCAGGAAGGGATACTCCGTGAGTAGTGGCGAGCGAAAGCGGATCAGACCAAACCATGGGCGCGTGATACCCGTCGGGGGTTGCGTTCGTGGTGTTGCGGGAGCGTGTGTCCCGGTTCCGACGGACCGGGCGGGAGTCATAAAACGGCTTGCCAGGGGAACAGGCTTGAAGGCCTGGCCGCAGAGGGTGCCAGCCCCGTACCTGGAAGCTTGCCGTCTTCCGATCATGTGTCCCAAGTAGCGCGGGCCTCGTGGAATCCCGTGTGAATCGGCCCCGACCGTGGGGTAAGTCTAAGCATACCTGTCTGACCGATAGCGTACCAGTACCGTGAGGGAAAGGTGAAAAGCACCCCGGGAGGGGAGTGAAACAGTACCTGAAACCGTGCGCCCACAAGCCGTCGGAGCCTCCTTGGGGGGTGACGGCGTGCCTATCGAAAAATGAGTCTGCGAGTCAGTGGTGCGTGGCGAGCGTAAGCCGTGTGGTGTACGCGTAGCGAAGGCGAGTCTTAAAAGGCGTTTGAGTCGCGCGCCCTGGACCCGAAGCGGGATGATCTAGCCCTGGGCAGGTTGAAGCGCGGGTAAGACCGCGTGGAGGACCGAACCCACCTGGGTTGAAAACCGGGGGGATGACCTGGGGCTAGGGGTGAAAGGCCAATCAAATTCCGTGATAGCTGGTTCTCTCCGAAATGCATTTAGGTGCAGCGTCGGGTGATTGCGTCCGGGGGGTAGAGCTACTGGATGCTTGCGGGCCCATATCGGGTACCAATAGCAGCCAAACTCCGAATACCCGTGGCGTGTATCCCGGCAGTGAGTCGGCGGGGGATAAGCTCCGTCGTCGAAAGGGAAACAGCCCAGACCGTCGTCTAAGGTCCCCAAGCGCGTGCTAAGTGGGAAAGGATGTGGAGTCGCATAGACAGCCAGGAGGTTGGCTCAGAAGCAGCCACCCTTGAAAGAGTGCGTAACAGCTCACTGGTCTAGTGGTTCCGCGCCGACAATGTAGCGGGGCTCAAGCACACCACCGAAGACGCGGCAGCGGCCTTTGTGGCCGTTGGGTAGGAGAGCGTCCCGCGTGGGGCGAAGCGGCCGGGGAACCGTGCCGTGGACCGCGCGGGAGTGAGAATGCAGACATGAGTAGCGAGAGACGGGTGAGGATCCCGTCCGCTGGATGACCAAGGGTTCCGGGGCCACGTTCGTCGTCCCCGGGTGAGTCGGGTCCTAAGGCGAGGCCGACAGGCGTAGTCGAATGGATGAACGGGTGGATATTCCCGTACCGGCGGCGTACCGTAAGAGCCGAACGGATGAGTACTAACCTCCGGTCGCGTGGCGTCGTTCCCTTCGGGGTTCGGTGTCCGCGGTCGTTGGGAGCGTAGTCCTGGTAGGCTAGCGCACAGGGGTGACACGGAATGGGAGCCGGCCGCGGAGGTGGTTTTCCGTGGTCAAGCACGCAGCCCGTCCCATAGGCAAATCCGTGGGGCATGTAGGGTGAGGTGTGATGATGGGCGTCTTTATGGCGCGATATCCGGTGGTCCAGGCCGTCGAGAAAAGCCTCGGCGCGAGGGGCGTCGCCGCCCGTACCCCAAACCGACACTGGTGGTCAGGTAGAGAATACCAAGGCGATCGAGCGAATCCTGGTCAAGGAACTCGGCAAATCACTCCCGTGCCTTCGGTATAAGGGAGACCCCCGGGCGTGAAGAGGCTTGCCCTCGGAGCGTTGGGGGGTGGCACAGACCAGGGGGTAGCGACTGTTTACCAAAAACACAGGTGCATGCGAAGGCGCAAGCCGCTGTATATGCACTGACGCCTGCCCGGTGCCGGAAGGTTAAGAGGATCCGTCAGCTCCTTTTGGGGTGAAGCGGTGAATTCAAGCCCCGGTAAACGGCGGTGGTAACTATAACCATCCTAAGGTAGCGAAATTCCTTGTCGGGTAAGTTCCGACCTGCACGAATGGCGTAACGACTTCCCCACTGTCTCGACCAGGAGCTCGGCGAAATTGCAGTACGAGTAAAGATGCTCGTTAAGCGCAGAAGGACGAAAAGACCCCGGGACCTTTACTATACCTTGGTATTGGCGTTAGGCGCGGATTGTGTAGCATAGGCGGGAGGCTTCGAAGCATGGGCGCCAGCCCGTGTGGAGCCGCAAGGTGAAATACCGCTCTGTTCTCGTTTGACGTCTCACCTCGAACAGTCATCCTGTTCAGGGACAGTGCCTGGCGGGTAGTTTAACTGGGGCGGTTGCCTCCCAAAGAGTAACGGAGGCGCTCAAAGGTCCGCTCAGCCCGGTTGGCAATCGGGTTTCGAGTGTAATCGCACAAGCGGGCTTGACTGCGAGAACGACGGTTCGGGCAGGGACGAAAGTCGGAGATAGTGATCCGGTGCCGGCGCACGGGCGCGGCATCGCTCAACGGATAAAAGGTACCCCGGGGATAACAGGCTGATCATTCCCAAGAGTCCATATCGACGGGATGGTTTGGCACCTCGATGTCGGCTCGTCGCATCCTGGGGCTGGAGCAGGTCCCAAGGGTTCGGCTGTTCGCCGATTAAAGCGGCACGCGAGCTGGGTTCAGAACGTCGTGAGACAGTTTGGTCTCTATCCTCTGCGCTCGTTGGAACCTTGAGGAGGCCTGCCCATAGTACGAGAGGACCTGGGTGGACGAACCTCTGGTATGCCAGTCGTCACGCCAGTGGCGCGGCTGGTTGGCTACGTTCGGGAGGGATAACCGCTGAAAGCATCTAAGCGGGAAGCCTGCTCCAAGATTAGGATTCCTTGGCACTTCGGTGTCTGTAGCCCGCATGTTGAACACGTGTTCGATAGGCCGGAGGTGGAAGCCCCGCGAGGGGTGGAGCCGACCGGTACTAACGGGCGAACGCGGCACACTTTCCGACCCGCTTGTTGGGTCGGGTCTCGTCCTGTGGTGGTTTCTTTCGTTGGATGGCAAGGAGCATTGTTTCTTGTGGTCACGGAAACGATACCGGTAAGGCGTTTGGTTGTTCGCGTCCGTTGTCCGGTTCCCGGACCGCCACGATCGGAATCGTGGCATGGTTCCGTTGCCGGCCGATCCCGGTTGGGGGTTGGCCGTTATATTGGTTTTGCGGTGGTCATGGCCCAGGTGAGACGCCCGGTCCCTTTCCGAACCCGGAAGCTAAGGCCTGGTCGCGGCGATGGTACTGCACTCGAGAGGGTGTGGGAGAGTAGCACGCCGCCGCATTCAACTTATGGACCTTCCGGTCGAGCCCCATCGGGGTTCCCGGAAGGTCCTTTTTGTTTCCGCGCACGGGGTGTCTTCCTCCATTCGGTGGAGGAAGACGGACGCCGGGAGGCCCGTGGGCGGAAGGATCGCTCCAGTGAGTGGAGGAATCGGGACTACTGCTGATTCAACCAGGCGTGGAGTTTCAGATGATTGAGCGCGGTATTGGGATCATACGTATCATCCAAGCGTTCCTGATACATGGCAACCAGTTCGTCGCTGCGTCCCAGCGCTTCCAAAGCGGCCTCGCGAATCGTCTCCCACTCGTAGGGCACCACTTCTTCGGGGAACATCATCGTGACCTGATTAGGTTTGTCCCGCAACACCAGATCGACAAAATTGAGCAGATCCTGCCAACGTTCGGCAGCAATCAGACGTGCCGCATACGCATCGGCGAGCGGTTCGGAAGTATGATTGTCACGCAGGAAACGATCAGCCTCATCAATGTCACCACTAATCCGCAGCAAGTCATGTCGCAAAAACTGTACGGCATGATCGAACTGATTCTGCGCGGCCTGCGCAATCTCCTTTTCTGAAAGCAAAGCAGGATCAAGCATCGCGAGATTATTCAAATCTTCTGCGGATAAGGAATCAGCGTCTTCAAACAAACCCAAATCGGTTTTCACTTGCGCAACAGACTGCGAATCAGTTTGCATGTCGCGGCTGTCGGAATCATCTGCCGAGTTTGCCAACGTCGAAGCAGACGTGGCGAAATCACTCATCGTGGCAATGCCCTTATTCAACGCATCGTAAGCGAACATGCGCGTATCGTCCCATTGCGCAAACGACAGACCGCACGAAAGCAGCTCAACCATCTGCATGGCGTTAAGACGAAAATCCTCATTGCAAGCCACCTGTGTGATGATATTCAGCGCCTGTTCGCCGGTCATGGGATCGGCATTGCAGGCCACGGCGTCCATGTACACGCGCACGGTCTGAATCAGGTCTTTCAAATAGTCGAAGCCCTCATTGTCTCGATCTGCGACGTTGCCAACGAATCGCGCGGTCATTTCCACTGCCTTGGCGAGATTGCCGACAGCATCCAGCCAACGTGTGCTTACGATGGCATTGCCGACCACCGCGTCCACGCCGGAAAGCGCCTGCGAATCAAGATGGAACGTTGGCATGTCGATTCTTGGAATCTCCACGCCGGTATCGGTGCGTTCGGCTGTGGGCACCATGGCGGCGATGGAATCGAAATACCATTGCATGGGCATACTGATTACCATGTCCGCGTCGGAAAGCTGTGCTACGGGCACATTATTGCGGTTTTCGGCATCTTCCTGACTGGCCTCGCGGATCATGTCGTTCCATAGGAACGTCGGGCCGTCGGATTCGCCGGAATGCAGCCATCCATTGTTGATGTACTCGGTGAGATCCTCGACTTCCTGCAGACGGTTGATCCTACCGTGTTCGTTGCTCATTGCATGCCTTTCCTTTAAAAACATGGATTGCATGTGCCGCGTTGACGACGGGTGCTTCGTGGAACAAGACATATCCTTATTCAGCCTATATCATGCTGCCGTTGTCGCGCATGTTTTTTTGCTCTTTTCACGGCGAAAAGCCGATGATTTTGAATAGTCGCTTGAATGCTGTTGCATTTCTTTTTGATTGAGCGAAAAGATTATGCCGAAATACTGTGTGAAACGATGTGTGAAACATGATTTGGAATGAGCGGCATGGCCGTACGGCGGCGCCCGGTAGAATGGCAGTGTTGCCGCAACAGGGCGGCTTTCCATCGAAGGAAAAGGGAATGATATGAAGGTTGCAAGCGGTAATGTTCTGTGGCGTCAGCGCAAGCGTAATTGGTGTCGTACGCCGTTCACGTTCACCGTGTACATGCTCACTGATCAGGAAATGAGCATCAAAACCGGCATCCTTAACGAGAAATTCAATCTCATCAAACTATTCCGCATCGTGGATATTAGTGTGGAGCGCACGTTCCTGCAGCGCCTGTTCGGTTTGAGCACGCTGGTACTTGATACGCGCGACCAGTCTTCCGGCAACGGTGTTGTGGTACTGAAGAACGTGGTGCATGGTTTTGAGGTTCGCCGGGTGATGCAGGAGGCCGTGGACTCATCCCGTAAGGAAAATGGCATGTCAGCGCGCGAATTCCTCGGAGGTCCGGGCGGTCCGGGGCCGGAAGGACCTGGCATGGGATTCGATGCGCCTGATATGGGCGATTTGTAGAGACGCGCGGTAGTTTCGTTTCAGCGCATACGAAAGGCGCTTGACTTGAGCTGGTTTTTCTGGCTCGAGCCAAGCGCCTTTCTTTTTCTGGAGAGTACCGCCGCGGCGGTATGGGAATCGTTATATGTCCTATGGGGCGCTCATACAACGTCCTCTGGGGCGGTCAGTACTTGTTGGCGCCGCTGCCGACGAAGTTGACCTGGAAGCCGCGGTGGTAGTGCAGGAACATGTCGGCGCCGTAGCGGTCGACAGGGCGGTGGGTGAACAGCATACGGATGGCGAAAGCGGTCTGCACGTCTTCCGGCAGGTTCATGAATTCCTTGTGCGCATCCCAATACGGGTTCATGGTGATGGCTGCGTCCGGCACATAGGCGTAGCCGTAACCGTCTTCGTTCACGTAGCCCATGAACGGCAGGTCCCAAGCGTTATGCGCGGTGAGGGCTGCCTTGAATTCCTCCACCTGAGCGAGGGCTTCGTCGCTGATGCCGAGGCTCTTGGCAACCTCGTTGGCTGCGGCGGTCTTGGCGTCCGCGTCCTGGCCGAACATGTTCAGATCCACGTTGATGACGGTCTTTTCATCTGCCATGATGAATTCCTTTCCTGCGATATGTTCGCATAATGTCATGAACAATAGTAGTGTTCGTTTTGATGTTCGTTTAGATAAGCAAACGAACATCATTTCTTGAAGTCTGTTTCATGTTGTTGATGGATGCTTGCTGTATCCGTGACTAACGATAGCACGCTTTTTTAGCTGTGATACCGCGGAAAATACTGTTTTTGCAATTGATGATGCTGAGAATCGTTGATGTTGCAATGATTGCAAGTCTTGAAAATGACATTGTAAAAAGTAACATTGAGCGTGTTCTTTTTGTTCTGCAAAAACATGTTACTTTTCTGTTCAAACGAACATCTGCATATGATTGTAGGGTGGATTGCACGTGTGAAAAGGTGGTTTGAAAAGGCTTGGGCGATCATCGACGATGCACTGTGTCACTTTTTGCAGATGAGGTGACATTTTCCATGTCTGAGGCGTGGCGGCCGTCGGTTCAACAATGACTTTCCGCCACGTCAGCAATTTTCTGGAACTAGAATGCTGGGTTGCCGGTGAGGTGACGGTAGAGTTCGGGGTCAACCGGTTTCGCGAGTTTCAGTGTGGAAATCACGACCTTTGATTGGGTTCCGTCATCTGCGATATTCACTGACTCATGCGCATCGTCTACAGCTACTGCCGAACCGACATAATAGTAGGATTTCTCCTTTTCCTCGGCCTTACGTCGAATAAAAATGGGAACAAAATGACGATTCTTCCATTCCGACGTATGCTCGGTTCCATCAAGCAGCCATTTGAATTCCGGAGATTGCAAAGAACGATTGTTTTTGCTGAACCATTCAATTTCTCCAGGATTCAAGAAACGATCGCCATACTGGCTTGCCTCATATTTAATGAAGATCGGCAAAGAATTCGTGTCGGTGTCAAGCTTATATCCGCCCACATTCTGCGGAATCTGCTCATCCTTCCACGCGCACAATCGCATGACATCGGCAAGACTATATTTCTCGCCATATATGAACCCATGATCAGGCATGATGCGACGCTTGCGAGCTTCCCTTGACAGTGCAAGCGCATTGAACAAGCTGGCTTCGATGGTATCTGTAAAGAACGTTCGGAATGTTGCGTGATGCAGCATTGACTCGCATTCCTGGGTCAATGCATACGATTCATTGTCGCACATACAAACCAAAGAAGTATTGCCGAAACGAGTGCGATTCGCACTTGTGAAATACGAATAATTCAATGTGGAAAAAGCAGAACCGCACTGCTGAATATTATTATCGACATACGGAAACAGCGTAGACAATAATGTTTGCAAATCAAACAAACTCAAGCTGTGCTGTGTGGAAAAACGTTCAAACAGTGACGCATCATCGTCGGAACAATCCGGATTGATGCGACGCCAATCCAAATCGCACAACACCGCAAGAATCAGCGACTCATGCGGGCGCAAACCACGCAACTGAGTCGCAGTCAACATTTTCAGCACACCAGACTGCGCGTTTGACACCGGTTCAAGCTGCTCCACATACGAAGCCGACGCATGCTTGCCGCGCGACAGACTCTTCTCACGAGAGACCACGAACGACAGATAATCGTTATTCTTCGAAGCCAACGTGAACACTAAAGACGCATCGCGATGCGCGAAATCCATCAGCATCGGAATACGACCCAACTCATAGCGCATCTGCTGATACTGCTTGCTCAGCAGCTTCATATCCGACAAATCAGCGGTATCGAGTGACGCGAGCACGCGCTCGCGGGCGATTTTATCGAAACTGATCGAAGAAATGCCGATGGACTCGCGTTGAAGATTCTTACGGGCCACATCACGATCGCCAGTATTGCCATACAATGCGATCGGAATCAAATAATTATTGGCGTAATTGCCAATAAAATCAATCACTACAACCGAATCTTTACCGCTTGCCTTACGTAAACCTCGGCCGAGCTGCTGTGTGAAAATAATGCTCGACTGCGTTTGACGAAGCATAACAATTTGGTTGATATGAGGAATATCCACACCTTCATTGAATAAATCAACGGTGAAGATATAGTCAAGTTCGCCATTTTCAGCTGTTTGACAGCTTCGTCACGTTCGGCTTGCGAGTTTTCGCCGGTAATGGCTTTCGTGCGATACGGTCGTTCCACCTGCTGATTCACCTGCTCGTTGAACATGGCGGACAGACGTTTCGCCTCATCACGGCGAGAGCAGAACACCAAACCGCGCACATCGGTTCCGGCTTCGCTGTAAATCTGGATTTTGTCGATGATATAGCGCACGCGATTAGGGTCGGTGAGCTGTTCGAGCCAACGGGAAAACTCAGTGCGATCCTTGTCTGTCATGGAATCAGCGGAAACCTGCTGCCCCATAAACTTGCTAATGTATTCGCCAACCCCGTAATAGTGGGACGGGCAGAGCATATCCTCTTCAAGCGCCTGCTGCAAGCGAATCTCATACGCAACGTTATTGCCAAATAATTCAACTGATTTCGCCAAGGATTCTCCCGTCTCTAAGCGGAGCGTAGGCGGGAGATGAATTGGCGTGCGTTCGCATGTTATAATGATGTTCAGTCGTACATGTTGTAATCGAGGAGGTGACAATGGAATTGGAGTCGAATCATCATTCGGTGTTCCTGTTGCATTATCATCTCGTGCTCGTCGTGAAATACCGTCGCAAGGTGTTCGACGATATCGTTTCGGCGCGTGCGCGTGAGATATTCGAGTACATCGCACCCAAGTATGGGATAACCGTGGAGGAATGGAACCACGACATGGACCACGTGCATGTATTGTTCCGCGCCCAGCCGAAGAGTGAGTTGAGCAAGTTCATCAACGCTTACAAGAGCGCGTCGAGTCGTCTGCTCAAGCAGGAGTTTCCGCAGATTCGGCAGAAACTGTGGAAGGAGTATTTCTGGAGCCGCAGCTTCTGCCTGCTGACCACGGGCGGCGCTCCCATCGAAGTGGTACGACGCTACATCGAGAATCAGGGACGCAGGTAGGAGGCGCGTCATGCAGGTCACACGGCATTGCGCGGTCACGTACCGCATCTACCCGGACAAGGCCCAGGCCGGTCTCATCGACCGGACGATAGGGTGCGCGCGACTCGTCTACAATCTCATGCTCGAAACCCGCATCGACACGTACAATCGCACCGGCAAGTCATGCAACCCCACGCCCGCCCAGTACAAGGACGAGTATCCGTTCCTACGCGAAGTGGACAGTCTCGCACTATGCAACGCCCAATTGAACGTGGCGAAGGCGTACAACAATTTCTTCCGCGACCCCAAGCATGTGGGCTTCCCGAAATACAAGGCGAAGCATCGCAGCGCATGGCGGTACACGACGAACAACAACAACCGCAACATCCGACTCATCGAAGGAGGCAGATACCTCAAACTTCCCAAAGTGGGCGTGATGCGCGCCCGCCAGCACAAGACGATTCCCGATGACTGGAAGCTCAAAAGCGCCACGGTGGAACATCTCAAGAGCGTTGGATACACGGCGACGATACTGTTCGAGTACGAGACCCAAGCACCCGAACCCGTCCGACCCGTGCATATCGTCGGATTGGATTACGCCTCCCACGGCCTGTACGTGTCCAGCGACGGCGAACAAGCCGACTACCCGCGTTTCTACCGGCAGATGGAGCCACGGCTGATGCGCGAGCAACGCAGACTCAGCCACATGGTCAAGGGGTCCGGTAATTGGGTGAAACAGAAGCGGCGCATCGCCAAGCTCGCCGCCAAGGTCAGGAACCAGCGAGCCGACTTCCTGCACAAGACGGCCAACCGGCTCGCCGCCCGATATGATTGCGTCGGCGTGGAGGACTTGGACATGAAGGACATGAGCCAATCCCTCGCACTCGGCAAAAGCACGATGGACAACGGGTACGGCATGTTCCGCACCATGCTCGCATACAAGCTCGAACGACAAGGCAAGCAGCTGGTCACGGTAGACAGGTTCTACCCGTCCAGTCAACTATGCTCCGATTGCGGCTACCGCAATAAGGATACGAAGAACCTGTATATCCGCGAATGGACATGCCCCGATTGCGGGGTCTGGCATGACAGGGACGTGAACGCCGCGACCAACATCATGCACGAAACACGACGACTCGTGCAGGAATGATAACAAAAAACTTACGAGAACCGTGGGGCGCACGGGAATAGCCTGTAGACACTGACTCCGCTAGGAGCCTTGAGCAGGAAGCCCCCTCAGACCGCGAAGCGGTCAGGTGGCGGGAGCACGTCACAAATATTCGCACCATCAGTACGTTCCGGCGTTGCCGTCATGCCAAGCATGAAATCAGGAGTGAAATAATCGATAATTCTCTTATATGAATCCGCGGCGGCATGGTGAACTTCGTCGATCAAAATATAATCGAAATCATCTTTGCTGAATTGTGCAAGAATTTCCGGACGAGACATGGTTTGCACAGTGGCAAACACATATTTACGATCATGCTTTTTACTCGTTCCGGAAAATAATCCAAGCTCATCATCGGTGCAACGAAGCGCTTTCGTGAAGTTCGATTTTGCCTCCGGGAAACTCCCAATATCCAGCCAGTGACTTGCCTTCGCCACGGCGTGCGCACAATACTTCGCCATCTTTGATAATGGCCGCGCCCACAACATTGATGATCTTACGTGGCATCGTGGCTTCCTCTCTTGTCGGAAAATCAGATCCAGGATACAACGGGGGCGATCGCGCCAGGCCCAAAAGATTGAAACAAAATAGCAGTATAGGGCATGCAGACATTGACGAAGAGCTGGAAATGATCTTTGGAAGCAAAAAACTTTCACATCACGTATGCCACGCTTATTTTGCTTGTTGGGTGTAGCGGCAGTTTGGGAAGCCGGTACACCCGTAGAATGAGCGGTTCGGATCGTTGCGATTGTGCCGCAAGCTTAGGGCTTCGCCGCAATTCGGGCATTGCGGAGGAAGCTTGACTCCTCGGAAAATGTTCGGACAGATCTTGCTATGCAGTTCATACATGAATCGCGACGGGCGGGTCTGATCCACGATGAAGAACAGTTTCTTCTTGCATCGGGTCATCGCCACGTAAAACAGTCGCCGTTCCTCCGCATGCGGGCATCGCTCCACTTCCGGCAGTAGCAGACCAAGCAGCGGCTCTTCGGGAATCGTGCTTGGAAAGCCTTTCAATCCGCCGGAACAGCACAGCAGAAATACGAAATCGCGTTGCAATCCTTTGGAAGCATGAGCGGTCATGAAACGAATATCCATATCCGGTTTTTCGAGAAAACGAATATTTCCAGTGCTTTGGTCGATGGAGAACAGACCGCTTTGATCGCAACGAATCATGAGATTGATATCGCTGCGATACCGGCCCAGCAGTAGTATGGACGCGGTTTTCGGTAGTTTGCGCAATTGCTCGACGATCACATTGAATCGTTCTTCCTCAGTATGCCCGCCAAGTGCTTTCAGAGAGTAGTCCTTCTTATCGCTGGGATTATGCAAGTGTTTGACATACAGATTGGTGTCACGCATCACGAATGCTCCGCTTGCATCGATGAGGCTTTGTCGGAAGCGCCGTGTGGTGGTGATTTGGAACATGCGGGTCGGACCCCAGGCGCGCCAAATTCGGTCGAAATCGAGAATGAGATGAAGGTCACTGCCTGCAAAACGATAAATCGACTGCCAATCGTCGCCAACGCAGAATAGTGAGAAATCATGTTGTAAGCGAAGCGCACGGATTAGCTCATAACGAGGTCGTGACATGTCCTGATATTCGTCAATCAGCACATATTTATATGGGTGCCGGTACGAGCCATTATTGACGCAACTGATGGCATCAACGATCATTCCCGGAAAATCAATACCATTATTGGTTGCGAAATTCTGCACATAGGCGTGATAAAGCGGTTCTATGAGCTGCAGCATCTCACGATTACGACCGATGTTTTTACCGCCATAACGTTCGTTAAGGGTTTGCATTCCGGCAATGTCAATATTGTTTGACCGCATATGCTGGATAATGGTTTGTGTGGTATCGATAAGATTCTGACGATATTGATTGAATGCATAATCGTCTGTTGGTAACTGAAAATTCTCAAGTCGTGCAGCTGCGGAATATTTATCGAGCAACTGTTGCGACATGAGTTTAAATGCCAGAAGACGATAGGAAACATTGTGTTCAAGCAGGTATTCAAATGCGTTACGCACCACATTGTTTGACGTGTGCCCGTCAATAATTGGACGGTTGGCGATAGTGGAGGAACGGCAGATTTCCAGTCCGAGACTATGGAATGTGCATGCCCGAATGGTTTTACCGGTACTTTGCGTGATGCGGCTCGACATTTCGTTGGCGGAAGCTTTGGTGAACGATAGCACCAGAATCTCTTCGGGGGTGGCGGTGCCTGTGTTCAGCAGCCATGCGATATAGCCGACGATGGTAGTGGTTTTGCCGGTTCCCGCGCCTGCAAGCACCAGCGTATTGTGACCAGCTCCGGCGATGGCGCTGATCTGCTCGTCGTTCAAATCATGCTTTTCGATTTTGCCGATGATATTCCGCGCCCGCGCAATCTGATCGGCGGGAAGCAACGGTTGCGGCATAAGCTTCTGAGCCGGTTGTGAATTGGCATGAGATTGCGCTCGCGAACGATTCGTTGTGACAGAAGTATTGCGAGCTGTGGTTTGTGTTTGCGCGCGGTATGACGATCGCGCCAACTGTGATGATTGGGATGGTTGCGTAAGCTGTTGCGTTTGACGTGATTGTACAGTGGACTTGCGTTGCGTCGTCTGCTGTTGCGTGGGATTGGGAACGTTTTGCCGCGCAAGCTTGGGCCCGGGCTGAGTCGCCGTTTTGGAGACGGGCGGTTCTCCAATAAGCGCGTTCATGAACTTGCTCAGCAATCCCATAATGTTCCTCCTCAACCAGTGCAAGGAGAAATTATATGTGCTGCCAATGAATGCTTCAGCGTCGGATGTTTGAACGGAATCGCAATTCGCCGACGCTGAAACTAATATTGGAGCTTAACGTTCGAAGGGGTAGGTGAGGTTCCAGTCGCGGCGCAGGGAGTCCATGAGTTCCATGGTGCGCAGGGTGTCGGCGTGGGGCATTTCCTCGCATTCGGTGCGACCGTCGATTACGGCCTGTGCGGCGGCCGCCACCTCGTACTCATAGCCGGTGAGCTGGGCGGGAACATCGTAATGTGCAACAACCGTATGATTGCCGTCATATACGTCAATTGCCTCAACATTATTAATGTTCTGGCACACCATATAACCATCGGTTCCCCACACGGATCCCATGCGGTCGCTATGGCATAGAATCGAACTTTGCGCGGTCGCCATCACACCGTTCTCGTAATAGAACGTCATGGAATTATGCGCATCCACGCCGGTTTCGTACGCTCGCATCGACGATTCAATGCGAGCGATTGGCGCATTATGCATGATCATGTCGATGAAATTGATCGGATATACGCCAACATCCAACAATGCGCCACCGGCAAGCGCGGGATCAGTGATTCGCGTCTTCGCGGTGGTGGGGTAACACAGGTTCGCATCGATCGCCTGTATTTCACCAATCGCACCGGAGGCGAGAATCTTATCGATAATGGCGCGGGACGGCATGTATCGCGTCCAAATCGCTTCCGCGCACAGCATGCCGGTTTCTTTTGCAACGGCTAACATCTCACGGGTCTGTGCCGCATTCGCGCCGAATGCTTTCTCCACCAGCACACCCTTGCCGGCTTTCATGCACAATATCGCCTGTTCCGCATGCAGATTGTGCGGCGTAGCGATGTACACCAAGTCCACGTTCGGATCGGCCACAAGTTCCTCATATGAACCGTATGAAACTGGAAAACCGTATTTCGCGGCGAAATCAGCCGCACGCACCGCATCTCGTGCGGCGACAGCATACGGTTCAACCAAATCCGCATAACGGCTGTCCGCGGCCATTTTCACCAACGTGTCAGCCATATGTTGTGCGATCCGGCCTGCGCCGAGAATCGCGACATGAATACGAGCCATATCAACTCCCATCTTTCGTAAACTGCATGAATAGTGTTGGTTCATTTATATTTATTATTGCTGCGTTGCAAGTCCCAGCGTACGCCATGCATGATCGCAACGCGCGTTGGTCCGTCTCGCACTTGCATTGCGTTTTGTCCGGATGCTTTTCTGATTTGCCGGATTTTGCCGGATCTTGCCATAATGGTGTGCTGTGGCAGCGCAGGAACACGTTAAGAAGACCGGAAAACCTCGGAAATCCGCGAAAAAAGAGAAATATGAGCGTGGCACGAGAAGCTACATCATGTCGCATATCCGAGGCAAAGACACATCCATCGAAATGATGGTACGCAGTTTTCTTTTTTCGAAAGGCCTGCGATTCCGCAAAAACGACAAGCGGTATCCGGGGCATCCCGACGTGGTGTTGCCGAAATACCGTACGATGGTGTTCATCAACGGCTGTTTCTGGCATATGCATGAAAACTGCCCGAAAGCCACACGCGTACCGAAATCGAATGTGGAATTCTGGAGTGCGAAACTGCTGCGCAACCACGAACGAGATGTCAGACAGCATGCCGAACTTGAAGCGATGGGCTGGAAAGTGATCGTGGTGTGGGAATGCGAGCTCGCCAAAAAAGTGCGTGAGGAACGGTTGGAGAGACTGTACTG